>ENA-OQBL01000272-OQBL01000272.1-human-gut-metagenome-genome-assembly--contig:-NODE-272-length-29445-cov-5.666587_pt1 | contig 29445 bp, 26 predicted proteins | sample MGYA00242747_ERZ504553 | MGnify/ENA primary metagenome ERZ504553 (study PRJEB26092, sample SAMD00036240) | human gut metagenome | host: Homo sapiens | study: EMG produced TPA metagenomics assembly of...
GGTTTCAAGGACGGAATACCGATCTGTCTTGGATACATAGCGGTTTCATTTACATTTGGGATCATGGCGAAAAAAAGTCGGAATTTCGATCTTTGATGCGGTTCTGATCTCTCTTACCAATGTGACCAGCGCCGGACAGTTTGCAGGGCTGTCGCTGATCGCATCGACTGCTTCTTATATAGAGATGGCCATCACACAGCTTATTATCAACTTAAGATACTGTCTGATGTCCTGTGCGCTTTCGCAGAAGATTGATCCGGAAGCGCCGCTGTTCCACCGTTTTCTCATTGCTTACGGTGTGACCGATGAGATCTTCGGCGTCACAGTTTGCAAGGGTGGGAAAACTGAGTCCGATTTTATTCTTACGGGGTTATATTTATCTCTGTATTCGGATGGGTATTCGGTACATTTCTTGGAATCCTGTCCGGTAATATATTACCGGCTCGTGTTGTCAGTGCATTAAGTGTCGCACTTTATGGTATGTTTCTGGCGATCATCATTCCGCCGGCCCGTAACAACCGTGTACTCGCAGGTGTTGTTGTCATTTCCATGGCAGCCAGCTTTTTATTTGACAAAACACCCGGGCTTAGGAATATTTCATCCGGATTCCGTATTATCATCATTACTCTGATCATTGCAGGAATTGCGGCTTATTTCTTCCCGGTGAAAGAGGACGAGTACGATGAACTGGAAGAAGCTGGCGAATTGAGTGACAGTACAAAGGAGGCACACCATGAATCATAATATTTACATTTACATATTTGTGATGGCGGCAGTTACTTACCTGATCCGTATGCTTCCGCTGACGCTGATTCGCAAAGAGATTAAAAGCACGTATATCAAATCATTTTTATACTATGTCCCTTATGTGACGCTTGCTGCTATGACATTCCCGGCAATCCTCAGTGCCACTGCGAATATCTGGTCTGCACTTGCCGGATTTATCATCGCCGTATTTCTGGCCTACCGTGGCAAGAGCCTGCTGAAGGTATCCTTGTTCGCATGTCTCGGCGTCTTTATTGTTGAGCTGATTACCGGATTATAAGTCATATAAGTTACCGGAAGTTTATGATATTGGCTTCCGGTTATAAACAATGAATACATATTTGCAGGAAATCCCCATATAAATGATACAAATGATTTATATGGGGATTTTTATGCAAAAATTTCTCGAAAAATTTAAACGGAAGCCATTACTCTTTTTGCTTCCGTCTGCATCCGTACTTCTACTCCTTTTTCTTTTGTTCTTTCATTCTCAACAGGATGCAGATCAGGCATTTTCGAAATATACTTCTGAACTTTTCCGACAGGAAATCAGTGGAAATACAATTACTCTCCACTACACCTTAAAAAATCCCGAAAAATATGGCATAGAAAATGCGCCCATTTCTTATGGACAATGTACCACCGATCCCGAACTGGTCCGGTCTAGTGTCGATGCGGAACGGACCAGACTTCGCTCCTATAACAGAACATCTCTTTCCAAAGACAACCGTCTTACTTATGATGTGCTGAATGACTATCTGAATTCTGCCTATGATCTGTCCCCTTATACACTCTACGACGAACCACTTGCACCTCTCACAGGAACTCAGTCACAGCTTCCGGTCATCTTATCAGAATACCGTTTTTATGAGATCTCCGATATTGAAAACTATCTACAGCTTCTTACTAAAACACCGGAATACTTCCGATCTATCCTGAATTTTGAACACACAAAATCCGAATCCGGCCTTTTTATGGCATCCTATACTGCCGACTCCATCATCAAAGAATGCCGGGATTTCGTTCATTTAAAAGAGAGTAATTATCTCTATTCTTCTTTTGTAGAACGGCTGGATGAACTTGCTTCCACAAAAAACAGCGGCCTCACCGAAAAACAACGAAAAGCCTATACCCGGCAGAACAGCGCCTACATAAAAAAATATATTTTCCCGTCTTATGAACAGCTTATCTCCGGCCTGTCCGAGCTTCGCAATTCCGGTAAGAATAATAACGGACTATGCTATCTTCCAAATGGCCGGACTTACTACGAATATCTGGTAAGAAGTGAGACTGGTTCCTCACGCAGTATTGCAGAACTGCAAAACCTTACGAATGCACAGATTCTTTCGGATCTTACAGTTATGCAGCGAGTGCTGACAGAAGACTCCTCCTCTGGCTCATCTTCCGTAACCTCCGACATTTTCAGCTCACAAGGTACTCTACTCTCCGAATCTGATCCTGAAAAGATTTTATCCACATTATCAAACAAGATTACAAAGGATTTTCCACCATATCCACAGATTCATACACAGATCAAATACGTCCAGAAATCCATGGAAGAATACTTAAGTCCGGCTTTCTACATGATCCCGGCCATCGACAATACTTCCGAAAATGTAATCTACATTAACAAGGGGCACATCACCGACAACCTTTCTCTCTTCACCACCTTCGCCCATGAAGGCTACCCCGGACATTTATACCAGAATGTCTATTACGCAAGCCTTCATCCCAATCCAATCCGCTGTGTACTGAACTACGGCGGCTACACAGAGGGATGGGCCACTTACAGTGAGATGATGAGTTACTACTTTTCCACACTGACCAAAGAACAGGCCACAATATTTCAACGCAACTCTTCTGTCATTCTGGGACTATATGCACTTGCCGATATGGGAATTCATTATGACGGCTGGAAACTTGCCGATGCGGCAGCATTTTTCCACACTTATGGGATAACGGATGACGCGACCATTGAGGATATCTATGATCTGATCATTGCTGATCCGGCTAATTACTTAAAATACTATATTGGATATCTGGAATTTCTGGAACTTAAGAAAGATGCTGTGGATAAGTGGGAAGATAACTTTACGCAGATGCAGTTTCATAAGGCGGTTCTGGATGTTGGGCCGGCATCGTTTGATGTGATTCAGAAGTATGTGTTTAAATAGATATGAGGATTCCTTATATAGGAATCCTCTATATAGCCTCACTGTTATCATTTATAAGCTTTTGTATGACCACTATATCCTCATCTAAGTCTTCAGCAATTTCTTCCAGAGTCATTCCTTTCCTTAATCGTTTCTCGATAAATCTTTTCAGGACATTCTCTTCACCAACTTTGATTCCGGCTTGACGCCCAATCTCAATTCCATCCTGGCGCCCGATCTCAATCCCATCCTGACGCCCGGCCTCATACTCCGCCTTCCGCAGTTTCTTTTCTTCAAATTCTTTATCATACTCATAGATGCTCATCTTGATCACCTCTGCCTTATTTTTCGTCAAAAATTCTTCCAGAATTCCTTCTTTTATACACTCTTCAACCGCACGCTCTACAGCTTCTTCCAGCGCCATGCCCGGCTCGGCAGCATACTTTCTCACTCTGGCCACATACTGTGCATATTCCTTCAATGTCCGGCAATGCTCCATCAACTCATTATTATGTCCATCATTTACATTCAACATCGTAACCCGTAATTCTAAGTCCGGATCTTCTGTCGGGTTCTCATAAGCTGATGATAATCGGAATTCACTGCAATCCTCTACTTTCTTTGTTCCATTGTAAAACACGATAAATCTTGGTGCCGGTATCTTCTGTATTGTAGTCGAATATAATGATTTTTGAACAACAAGCCGCTGATATTCATCCGCAATATAGAATAAATTTCTAAGAGGAATATTCGGATTATATGTTGACTGATGCTCATACAGATATAAATTCATATCCATGATAAATGCCAGATCATTTTTCATCCCCATATAGATTGCATTTTCTAAAGTTACGATCTGCAGCTCTTCCGGATTTGTATAATTCCGGTCATTTACCGCATTATATAGCGACAACAGATTTGCTTTATCCCGGTATAACATCCGGAAAACCGTATCTTTATACTGATGATTTGCTCTTACTCTCCGATTATTCACCTGGTATTTTTTGTTACTTCTCTTCTGGTTCTTTCTCTTCGCCATATTCAATTCTCCTTTACCACAGGAGTCCGCATGTTTTTTTCAGTCCTCTCCTGCTTTTCTATCATTGATTGGTATAAAAGCATAGATTTCTGAAATGTAATTAGAATATAGACGGTGATAATCACCTTGAATTTCTTTTGAAATATGCTTTGTTATAGTTTAACACATTAGTAAATATGTCTGCAATATTTTATACATTTATTTATGTATTTTTTATATAATCTACAGAACTTGCTACTGGCAGCTTCTTACGAATACATAGCAATCAACGCGCACCCGCAGAGCCAACAGGGACGGGGAAAATTCCATTTTCCCCGCCCCCATTGGCCCTTAATTCGTATTACTAGCCGCAATCTTCACCTTACTCCAAAGATTACTGATCTCTTTCTTCGTCTCCTCATTATACTCAAAGACTTCATCATTCTTATTATCTGTTCTTGGTATATATGCATCAATTCCTTCGAACTCTCCGCCCTTGTCATACAGATCTTTCATAACCTTCTTATTCGCCGATGTATAACCTACATAACTTGAATTGTCATAAGCTCCGTCATAATCACTTGCATAATTGATAAATGCATGTGCAAGTTCCGGATTCTTCGCATTCTTCGGAATGACCATGGCGTCGGACCACTGGTTGGTTCCGCCTTCCGGCATGTAGTATCCCATGTTTTCATTCTCATTGATCACATATGTCGCATCTCCGGAATAGATCAGACCAAGTGCCTTCCTTCCCTGTGCCATGTTATCAATGATCTCATCGGTAACGATCTCCGGCTTCATGGTCTGTACACACTGAACCAGCCAGTTATACGCTTCCTGGATCTGGCTTTCGTCAGACGTATTCATCGAATATCCCAATGCCTTCAATGCCATCATAAAGGAATCTCTCTCTGAGTCATACAGGTAGATGTCCCCTTTATATTTCTGATCCAGGAAAATGTTATAGCCTTCTTTTTCCAGGTCTTTGATGTCGACTTTTGTCTTATCGTACACGATTCCAACTGTTCCCCAAAAATACGGAACAGAATATTCATTCTCCGGATCATACGGAAGTCCTTTGACCGCATCATATAATTTACCCATACAGTTCAGTTTCGACTTATCCAATTTCTGTAAATATCCTTCGGAAATGAGTCTCTGGATCATATAATCACTTGGTACAAGAATGTCGTAAGCTTCTCCATTTGCAACCTTAATATACATCTGTTCATTCGAATCAAAATTTTCAAGAAGTACCGTTGCCCCTGTCTCTTTCTGGAAATCCTGGATAATATGTTCACCTACATACTCGCCCCAGTTGTAGATACGAAGCGTCTGCCCCTCGAATGGCAATGGCTCTTTCTTGTTATTATATGTTACAACTCCGGCAACCACTGCGAGCGCACATACAACTGCGATTGCAGGTACCAGTACGTTTCGTCTGCCGATGCTGTTTCTCTTCGCACGTTTTGCAAAAAGTGCCGGTGCAGCATTGATGATCACAAGTACGATCGTGATGATCACAACCACCAGTGTCGAGATTGCATTGATACTCGGGTTGACACGTTTACTCATTGTATACACCATGATACTTAAGTTCTTCACACCACGTCCGGTTACGAAGTAAGAGATAATAAAATCATCCACTGACATGGTAAATGCGATCAATGCACCGGCTACGATTCCCGGCGTGATCTGTGGCACGACAACTTTCGTCAGTGCCTGCCACGGTGTTGCACCTAAGTCCATCGCCGCATCTGCGAGGTTCGGATCAAGTGACTTGATCTTCGGCATTACCGATAACATAACATACGGTATACAGAATGCAATATGTGCCAGAAGCATGGTAACGTATCCTTTTTCCACATGGAATGTGATGAATAATAACATGAATCCAATCGCAGTTACGATCTCCGGGTTCATGATCGGCAGGTTATTCGCCTGCTCCATCAGGTCACGTATCAGTTTCTTCGACTTGCTGACTCCGATCGCTGCAATTGTTCCCGCTACTGTTGAGATAAATGTCGCAAGCAGCGCGATACTGAATGTCGTCGACAGTGCATCCATCATATCTGCCGATTCCAGCATATGCTTATACCAGCGCAGCGAAAATCCGGTAAAGCTTGTAAGTGATTTTCCATCGTTAAATGAGAATATAATCATGTACAGGATCGGAAGGTAGAAGAATACAACCGACAGTATCATAAGGATCTTCCCAATTGGACGTTTTCCCTTATTCATAACGATTATACCCCCCTTTCCGCCCTGGTTACGAATCTCGATCTTACGGACAACCATCATAAGTACCATCATAATGACCGCCATGATCATGGAAATGGCACTTCCGAAGTTCCACTCGCCGACCGTAATGAACTGGTTCTCGATCATATTTCCGATGAGGAAATACTGACCACCGCCGAGCAGCTTCGGTATGAAGAAAGAACTGACTGCCGGAAGAAATACCAGCGTAATCCCGTTGATGATTCCCGGCACGGAAAGCGGCAGTGTCACACGCTTAAATGTCTGCGCCGGGCTTGCCCCAAGGTCTGCACTCGCTTCCAGCAAGGAATTGTCCATCTTACTAAGTGACGTCTGGATCTGCAGGATCATGAATGGCAGAAAGTTATATACCATTCCCAAAAGCACTGCCCCTTCTGTATAAAGAAGTGATCCCTTTCCAAGTCCCACCATATGCAGGATTCTCTGGATCAGACCGCCGTCGCTTAAGAGTCCGATCCATGCATACGTTCTTACCAGCATGTTGATCCACATCGGGATCGTGATCACAAGGATCAGCGCATTCTGCTTCTTCTGCTCACTGCGCGCAATATAATATGCAATCGGATAGCCCAGCAACAGACAGATCACCGTTGTCTTCACCGCAATTACAATGGAACGCCAGAGGATCAATAAAAAATCCGGGTCGGTAAAAAATTTGGCATAATGTTCCAGTGTAAATGTGAACGATAAGATGCTGTTTCCCTGATCTGTCACGGAATAAAGTGCGATCAGGACCATCGGGAATACTAACATCAATATTGCCCACACGATATACGGAAATGCTAACTGTGAAAATTTCTTCATCTTAGAATACCACCTTCGGCATAACGTGGATATCTTCCGGGAAGAATGTCAGGCCGACCTCCTGTCCTTCCTCCGAATAATCCGTTGTATGGATCTTGAACTCACGTCCCGTAGTGGAAAATGTAATCTCATACACGCCTTCTGTTACTTCTTCCGGATCAAAATCATAGTCTACACTGATGTCCACACTCTGGTCTTCATCCGTCAGCTTCCATCCCTGTGCATTTGCCCAGGTCTTAAGATCTGTATCCAGTGCCTGAGATTCTGTGATCTCGTCTACCGTCTTGAAGAAGTTGAACGCCATAACACCTTCATTTGCCTTCTCATTCTTAACGAACGGCTGGTTGACTACGAAAATGGTTCTCTCGATGCTGGTTCCGTTTGAAGTGCTGAATGTAACCGGATACTGTCCTTCTTTTGCTTCCAGTTCATATTCAATATTTGCAATGGAAATGTACTCATCCGTCTCTGTCTCCCATGCCTGTGCATTCGACAGTGCGACGATTTCCTTATCATCCAGATTCTCTACATCTTCTACGTCTACATAGAAGTTGTTGGCACTGATCTTCTCGCTTCCGTCTTCACTGGTTACGTCATGATTGCGGATGACACGCATGTTGACCGTAACGCTCGTTCCCGGAACGGTCTCTACCATGATCTCATAGTGCACACCCTTGAACAGGACACTTAAGACTTCTCCCGTCATCTTTCCGTCTTTTACATCCACGATATCAATATCCTCCGGACGGATCACGACATCCACCGGCTCATTCTCCTTGAATCCATGATCCACGCAGTCGAATGTAATATCATCAAAACGAACCTTATAATCCTCAATCATCCTTCCGGAAATGATGTTGCTCTCTCCGATAAAGTTTGCTACGAAACGGTTCGTCGGCTCATTGTAGATCTCCTGTGGGGTTCCGATCTGAAGGATCTCACCTTTCTGCATAACGACGATCTTATCCGACATCGTAAGTGCTTCTTCCTGATCATGCGTTACGAAGATAAATGTAATACCGACCTCCTGCTGGATACGCTTCAGCTCATACTGCATTTCCTTACGAAGCTTTAAATCCAGCGCCGCCAGCGGCTCATCCAGAAGCAGTACCTTCGGCTCATTGACCAGCGCTCTCGCGATTGCCACACGCTGCTGCTGGCCGCCGGAAAGCAGTGTCGTATTCTTATCCTCATAGCCTTCCAGACCGATCAGTTTCAGCATCTTCATTACTTTCTGGTCGATGATATCTTTACTCATTTTCTTAAGCTTTAATCCAAATGCGATATTTTCATATACGCTCAGATGCGGGAATAATGCATATTTCTGGAATACGGTATTCAGCTCTCGTTCATACGGCGGCTTGTCGGTGATATCTTCATTATCAAAGATCACCTTTCCTTCGTCCGCATCCAGGAACCCTCCAAGGATTCGGAGCAGTGTAGTCTTACCACATCCACTTGGTCCTAACAGGGTTACGAATTCATTTTCATATATGTCCAGATTGATTCCTTTTAACACAACCTGGGTGTCAAAGCTTTTCACAATGTTGCGAAATTCAATTAGTTTTTTCTCTTCCATTTTTGCCTCTCCCTTCTTCAGATTTTAAATGCCGCAAGGTATCGTTTCATAATCCTCATTCTTCCTTACATTTGCAGCTGCACTTCTCTTTTCTTTAAAAAATCGGCGGTGTCGTGATCCACAATATCTTTGCCGGGCTGTTACCGTGATTGTAAAGATAATGGCTCTTCGCACCATCCATATAAAACGTCTCATGCGCTTTCACTTTATACTTTTTGCCACCACGCACGATCGTAATATTTCCCTTCAGTACATAGCCAAATTCCTCGCCCGTATATGACGTCTGGACATGGCTCTTTTTATGCGGATAGAGTGTCATAAGGATCGGCTCCATCTGGTTCTTCTGGGCATTCGGAATGATCCATTCCACCTGATAATCTTCTTTCTCGTCTACGAAGAAATCATCCACCCCGAATACGATCTGCTTTTCTTCCTCTTCATGAAAGAATTCCGACAGGTTACTTCCAAGTGCTTCCAGAATGTCCGCCAGTGTTGCAATACTCGGTGCCGTTAAGTTACGCTCCACCTGCGACAAAAATTCCCTTCGTAAGCTCACTGCGCGAAGCCAGATTTTCCAATGTCAGATCGTTCTGCTTTCTAAGCTCCCTCAGCTTCTTTCCGATATCCACGCTTTCACCTCCACATTTTCAAAAGTTTTCTATTACTATACTTTTTTTTCAAAAATACCGAACAAGATTCATTATACACGTGTATGTGGATAATGCAAGTGAAATGCATGTAAAACCTCGACATAAATTAAAAATATGCTATAAGGACATTGCCTGCCCGGAAGTCTGTGGTCCGCAATGCCGCTTACGGAACTTGTGATCGCAGTATATGTGGTGTATCATATGCGGAAATATACGTGTTCACTGCCGGGATAATGTGTTATCATTAACCATAGAAAATTTTCCCAGAGGTAACCACATGAATACAGCAACTACAGCAAATATTCAAAATAATAATCCTACTGCCTTTTACCACCTCCCAGGCCTGTTTGAATTTTACGAATTGTACCGCATATTCCTTCCATTATTCCGGAAACACAGGGAATATTTTTACGACTGGTGTGAGATTGGCTCGATCTATGGCGCTCCTTCGGATTGTATCTGGGGCGGCGGGCGTACTTCATTTGGATATTCTGATCCGGAAGACGTGCTTGATCTGGTGCGGGAATACGGCATCTCGGCCCGGCTGACGTTCAGTAATTCGTTGCTACGGGAAGAACATCTTACAGATAAGAAATGTAACGAGCTTTGTAAAATGTTCGAACACGCCTCTGATGCTGATAATTCACCACATACAGATCAACTCCAGAATGGCGTGATCGTGCACTCCGAGCTTTTATTAAACTATTTACAAAAAAATTATCCTGATCTCTACCTTATCTCTTCAACCACAAAAGTTCTGACAGATTTTCAGGATTTTTTAACTGAAATAAACCGAGAAGATTTCCGTTATATTGTACCGGACTTCCGGTTAAACAAAGTATTCGATAAATTAGACCTGATGTCGCAGCACCAGAAAGATAAAGTAGAATTCTTATGCAATGAATGCTGCTGGTTCGGCTGTAAGGACAGAAAGACTTGTTATGAATCCGTCAGCCGGAAGAATCTCGGAAATCCTGCCCCGGAGTTTCACTGTGCTTCGCCGGATGGCGGTAACGGTTACCGCTTTTCCAAGGCAATGGAAAATCCCGGATTCATCAGTGTGGATGATATACAGAATATTTACATGCCAATGGGATTTTCTAATTTTAAGATTGAAGGACGCGGGCTTGGAAGTGCGCTGATTCTTGAATTTCTGCTTTATTATATGACGAAGCCGGAATATCAACTGCATGTCAGGGAAGAGATTTATCTGGATAATATGCTCGATCTTTTTTAGCCATGGGGACAGGGTTTTTGACTTTTTTATTGTCCCTTCCGGATTCAAAATGAACGCAAGAAAACCTGCCCGTCGGCAGGTTTTCTTACATTCTAATCTATTTTTATTTTCTTTTGCTTTTCTATATCTCAAACGTCTCCAGATCATCCGGCACATACAGATTGCCATGATAATACTGCTGTCCTTCCTCCGTATACAACTTCTTTCTCTCCGCCAGATGTGTCTCTTCTGTATGATACAACAACAGATTCGGCACACCGAGTTCTTCCGCAAGCTGGCATGCTTCTTTTACTGTACTATGATGCTTCTCATAAGGCTTGAATTTATCCGCCTCACCGAACAGGCAGAATGCCTCATGAAGCAGCCAGTCACTGCCCTTCACATATTTATAATTCACCTCATTGTACGGCTCGTCACCAACACAGGTGAATTTCTTACCGCTCTTAAGCTGCATGGTGAATCCGAACTGTTTCGCCTTTGTCGAACCAATGTCGAAGAATGTCACAGGACATCCGAGAATCGTTCTGCTGTCTCCGTCTTTCACGACATCAAACTGGATTCGCTCCCCCATATGCTTACAGACCTTCTGCTGGATCGTCATATTTGCGATTGCCTGAATCTTCTCTGCCAGCTCCTCATGGCAGTAAATGCGAAGATCACCTTCATATTTTCCCTGGTTCATTCTCTGTCCGATCATACGCACCAGCCAGATAATTCCAAGCACGTGGTCTACATGCTCGTGTGTAACGAAGATATCGTGGATATCATTCATGTCGATTCCTGTGTCTTTTAATACTTTCAGAATACGGTTGCCACCGCCTGCATCTACAAGGAAATGTTTCCCTTCATCGCTGATTGCATAGCAAGTATTATAACATTCACTTACCGTTGCATTTCCGGTTCCTAATATTGTTAATTTCATATGCTTTCTCCATTTCTGGTTTTTGTACCGCTTTTTTCGTAGTACTTCTATCAGTAGTATAGCATATTTTCTCCAAAATCATCTCCCAGATCATACACAATTACCTTCTGATTTTTCACATCCGCAATCTCGAAAGCAATCTCCTGATGTGTAACGGCAGGTGCTGCCATGTCATATAAAACGCCATCGATCAATTCATATCTCTGGTCATCGGGCAGGGTCATAGTAATCCTCTAATGTATATTCCCCCTGCTTCTTTACCTGATATGCTCCCAGCGCTTCTGCTGCTTTGTTCTTTTAATTCTCTCATTTCGGTGATCGTCATAACCATTGCACCTTCCATCTCTAAATTTTGTATATTTGAAATATTCCAGCGAGTTACCAGTTTGGGATAAAAATATCTGCTGTCATCAGTTTTGGCAATCTAATTTCTCGATAATCTGCAGAACTTGTTACTGGCAGCACATTACGAACGCATGGCGATACAAAAAAGAGCCAGCAGGGACGGGGAAAATTCCATTTTTCCCGTCCCCATTGGCTATAAATCCGACAGATTTACCTCATAAATATAATGTTCCGGCTCTTTTTCTCTCTGATAAAACATCACCATATACCACGGAAAATATTCAATTTCCTCTTTTTGCTCAACATTCCCTTTACAAAATACAATTTTTCTTCCAAACTTCCAGTTTTCTACTGCAGATACTTTATTCAAAGCAGAATGCTTTTGATAATCATTTCCTGATTTTATCTCAAGAAGGTCAATCTTCAATCCATTCTGTATTACAAAATCCAATTCTCCGTACTTTTTCGACTCAAAATAATTCAATGAGAATCCACCGCTTTTTATTGACTGGGCAAATACATTTTCCAATATACTTCCCATATTCACATCCATATTCCCCTGTAAGAGTTCAAACTGAATGTTCTCCATGCAGGAAGCACAGAGCAGACCTGTGTCTCCCATAAATAATTTGAACAGATTTCTCTTTTCATTAAGCTGTAACGGAGCCTGTGGTTCTGTAACATTATAAGATGGCAAAGCAACACCTGCATCACTTAGCCACATAAATGAATTCTCATAACGATTCATTCTTCCATTTTCATCAATCCTGTTTAAAATAAACCGTCTGTTCTTATCATCCAATTGAGATGCAATACTATCAAAGATGGCTTTAATCCTCACTTTTTCCGCACCTTCGGAATACTTCGATATATCCTGTCTGTATAATTCCAGAATATTTCTCTGAAGCCTAACTACCTTTCCGATATCATGCGTATCTACATAAGTCTGGACAACATCCGGCATTCCACCTACAACAATATAAGTGGCAAAAAGTTTCAACAATGTTTCATGCATTACTGTTGGAACTTCGTTATGATTTTCATAGCAGAACTGTAATGTAGTAAATGTTGTATCCTGCACTCCATTCGCCCGGAGAAATTCCCTGAAATTCATAGGATACATAGAAACAATCTCTTCAAATCCAACCGCATAAGAAGGAACTTCTTTATACCTGACACCAAGAAGTGAACCGGATTCAATATAACAAACCGTCCATCTTCAACCAGGAACTTGATTGCACATCTTGCATTGGGGCATTCCTGTATCTCATCCAGGAATACCAATGTCTTTCCCGGCTCCATCTTCTGCATCTTGAAAGCAGTCAGGTTCTCAATAATAGTATCTGCATCCAATTTATCTTCAAAAATTTTTTGCGGCACCTTTATCTAATATGAAATTGATTTCTATAAAATTTTCATATTCTTGTTTTGCAAACTCTCTGATAATTGTTGTTTTTCCAATCTGTCTTGCGCCTATAATACAAAGTGCCTTTTTATTTTTCTGAGTTCTCCATAATTTTAATTTTTCCGAAATCTCTCTTTTAAGCATTGAATCGCCCTCCTGATATTAGTATTGTAACATTATTCTCGTGTTATTCAATGTTTTTGTAACATTATTCTTATATTTTCTATTATATTTTGTAACATTATTCCGAATATTAAAGTCGGAATTTTATTATTTCTTATACCAGTTTTTTATGCACAATGCACACCGATCTTCTTTGTTTCATGATACTGCATCAAAAAAGCTGCCATCTTTATGGATGACAGCTCACTGTCTGTTTCTGATATTACCATTAACTTTGGCTTTGTAAAGCTATGCTGCCAAACTGTGAAGGCATTCGTATTGAAGTGCCTCCGATCCGGAAACGGCTGTTGAGGAATGATTTGTAATGCTTTTATAAATTAATGTCTTCTATAATTTTCAGGATAATATATACTTCCACCCAGCATTAAGATTCCTGGTACAATATAATTTATGTTTTTAATCAGATACTCCCGGATTCTGTCCTTTAAGCTTTTCTTTGTTGTATTCATATTATCACCTGTCAATGATATATTGACGTTCTTTCATAACTCACAGTAACCAATAAGTCCCTTTCCCACATTTAGCAACAATTTTTTCATCCTCTAAATGATTGAGAATCCGATCTTTAAGAGAAGCACTAACCGACTCGCCATTTGCAGCGATTCCAAGTTTTGCAGCGAGAGTAGATGCGATTAAATTCATAAATTTAACATCCTGTTTTAGTACATTGCGATATTTTTTCAGAGATAATACCGCTACAGTTACCGGGCTAACTGCTTCTACAAAATAAATACATGGTGCCGGATTCATAAATTCCATATCTCCCAGAAGATGAATTCCTTCATTCATAGCAATAAAATATTTAGAACCATCGTCCCGTATATGATAAATATTTACCGTCCCTTCTATAACAATCTGCAACCTGTCATCTGAATTGCACGGTTGACACAGCAATTCCCCTTTTTCGTACTGATATATCTGAAATTCCAGATTCTGTGTATCAAACTCTTTCTCTAACTCTAACTTTTCAATTGCTCTTTCACATTTAACTTTGTCTTTAATCTGCTTCATATCTCTATCTCCTGTCTATCATATTATATGAAAATCAGATATGTAGTAAGACATATGTCTGGGTTGTAATTCGATTATTTTCGTAAAATATTTAATGTACTAATGAAAGGAAAGAGATCTTCCTTCTATATTTCGGTGCAAAAACTATGTGATACTTACAATTCCACGTTGTATGTGATAAACTGTTATTGTCCATCTTGGACGACCTCCTTTGATTAATAATATGGTTGGCGAACCTTTTATTATTATATCATTGGAGGTTTTCTACACAACGCTAAAGCTCTTTCAACCACCCGCATAGCAGGTGGTTTATTTGTTTCCTAAAGTTTCGTTTTGGGGGAACATCCCAAAACTCCACAATAGAAAACAGGGCCTTGCCCTAAAAAAATAATGGACTACCTCCAGTTTATAACTGGTGCAGTCCATCATTTATCATTTCTTATTTACCTGATGTCTTACCCTTAATAGTCATTCTTATTCCTTCTTATCTGTTAGCAGATGCAACACGTCTTGCATCTCTCATGATCCGTCCTGCTGCATAACCATTTCCAGACATCACTGCAGAAGCCACCGCAAAATACTCTGCATTATCCAGGACATATTTTTTGAAACGCTCCACTAAACTAGCCTTTTTCTCTGTGTTATTCATTACCATTGTATTCTTAATTGCTACTGTACTCATATTGACCTCTCCTTTTTTACTATCTATATATTTATTTTCTTTGTTTTCCGTTTACATCTTGTATTTTAGCCTTGTTTTCAATTTCAAACCAGTGCTATAATTATCTTATTTTAAAACGATATTGACATTTACTATTCATATAAAGGAGGATATTATGGCAAAAGCATATCACGAAGCACTCCATCCACTTGGCAATCTTGGAATACAGGTATCTATGGCAGCACTTGAAAACACACATATTCCGGCCCACTGGCATGAGGCTATGGAGATTTTATTCTGTCTGAATGGTTCTGTCCGTATTCATATCGAGCACGAACATCTTACCCTTCAGCGCAATCAACTGATTGTTTTTGATTCAAAAGAAGTTCATTCTATTCATTCTGATTCTAAGCTATATATGTTCTTATGTATCCATGTTGATAAAAAGCAGCTTTCTGTTTACTGTCCGGATTTGGAACTATATCACATCAAATGCCGCCCGGTTTCTCTGGATGATTCAAAATCCACCCCGTATATTCACCTCTGTCAGCTTGCACACGATCTGACACGAACCAATGTCGAAAATAAAAACACCAGCGCCATGCGTTCAGACGGCACGGCATTGCTGATGCTTGCTGATTTGATTCGTTATTTTTCCGTATATTCCCTGCCGGGAACGACTACTGGAACAGGTCAGTCTAATGATATTCTGCGAAAGATCATCTCTTATGTGAATGAACATTATACAGAAAAGCTCTCATTGGAAGAAGTAGCTAATCAGGTAGGATTCAGCCGAGAATATTTCTGCCGTTTTTTCAAGCAGCATATGGGTATCACATTTCTTCGTTACTTGAATGAGGTGCGTATTTCTCATGCTGGACGTATTCTGATGAATACAGACAAGTCCATTTCTGAGGTAATGCAGGAGAGTGGTTTCACTAACCAGACGATTTTTAACCGTCTTTTCAAAGAGATTTACGGAATGACACCTCGTCAGGCACGCAATAGCTATGCAGAAAATACCTATTCATAACATCCAGATATAACGCAAACTCTGATATAGCATGTAGCTCTACCGTCTTCTGCTTTTCGCTGGATAATAACTGCTTCCACCTATCATCAAGATTCCCGGCACGATATATTTTTCATTTTTTATAAGATAATCCCACACCCTGTCTTTCAGACTTTTCTTTATTGTATTCATATTATCACCTGTCAGTGGTAAACTGACATCCTTTCGTAAGCACATCTTCTTTTTCCAGTCACATATCACCACTCTTCATCGATTCTTACAATATTTACATCACAAACATTCGACTTTATTCCTCCGCCAACTCCCCAAACTCCGTCTTCTCAAATTCCTGAATGGAAATATGTCTCTTATTCGGGTTCGCATACACGAAAGTCTTATCTACATTCTCCAGATAGTTCTGGATCTTATCGTTCGTCGCACTGATGATCGCTTGGAAGCCAAGTCCGCGGATCAGCGAGATACAGCTTGCCACCTTCTCGGCATCCATCTTGGAAAATGCCTCATCCAGCACAACCAGACGCAGTGTCGGAGACCGGTGCATCTTCGGCGACAGGTTGATCTTATAAAGCTGTGCAAAGCTTGCCAGAAGCGCCACATATAATGGGTTCTGTCCCTCTCCTCCCGAGTTCTTCTTGATCATCTTACTCAGTCCGATCGTCATCTCCTTATCGCCATGTACGATCTGCTGCATATCGAATGACAGATAGGTTCGGTAATCCGCATACTTATCCATGTTGCGTTTCGCCTCATCCATCTCGTCCTTCGTCGCATTCTCCGGCGGGATGAAGATGTTGATCAGCTCGTTCATCATCTCCCCATACTGGTTCTCATGCTCCATCGTGAACATATCAAGCTGGTTGTCCATCGTATCATCTAAGTCAGACGGACGGATCTGCAGGGAATCATCCATGAACATCTTATAATATTTTCCATCTGCACCCTTGTTCTTCGTGATCACGAACTGATACTTATCCTTACCGAAGTCCAGTTTGCTGATGATCCGGTTCAGCTCATCCCTTCTCTGATAAGCCTCCAGGATCGCACTCCGGATCTTGAAGATGAAGTCATCTTTGAAATGCTCCACAGCCGCTTTCGCCTGTGTCTTCGCCGACTCCCTGTAAGTCTCCAGATGATCGCAGGACAGCGAATTCAAAAGCTTCTCATACGGCGCGTTGTCCCGGATAGAAGTTGAGAATGTACGGTTCGGATATTCTCTGATATAACTGCTTCTCTCTTCCACCAGCTTCCGGTAAGCGTCTTCCTCTTCTTCCCTGAGCGTATATACCCGCGAAACCATCTGACGTCTCAGATACTCATAATTCTCTGATTTTCTGCCCGACAGATATTCCTGGAACTCCTTCTCGTAACGCTTATCTGCTACTTTTCTCTTCACGTCCTTCATCTGTTCTTCCGATTCGAGAACTTCTGCATTCAGACGTTCGATTTCTTTCTTGTTCTCCCAGATTGCTTCCTGCACCTTGGATACGGATTCTTTCTTCGCATCCTGTGCCGCCTGCACTTCTTTCTTCTTGCCTTCCCATGCAGCAACGGATTCATCCTTTAACTTCTGCATCTGTTCCAGAAGCTGAGCCTTTTTCTTTTCTTTGGAAATGATTGCCTTGCTGTCAGCCAGCCATCCGAGATAATCCTCTGCCGGCTGCTTCAACATCTCCATCTGCATTGCCTGGCGGATCTCTTCTAACAGCTCCTGTACCGGCATTCTCTCGCCATTTAACTTCTCACATTTTTCTTCCAGCTTGCGGATTCTCTGGCGCATACTCGTCTCACCGATGTAGGCTCTTCTGGTGTAATTCTCCGGATTCATGTGCTGCAGTTTGTAGCTCTGGTACAGCATACAATCCGGTGTCACACCGATCCTGCACTCACGCAGTTCATCCAGTGATTCGCATTTCTTTACATTTCCAAGGAAGAAATTAATGTATTCCTGCACATACGCTTCTTTCGCTTTTACTACTTCTGCCAGCGCGCCCGGCTGTACCTGATGCTTGTCCTTCGTAAGCTTCTCCGTATCCAGGACTGCTGCCCGGAAGAAACGTTTCGTATCCATCTCCTGGTAAATGTCCATCGCAGCCCTGGCATACTTTGGTTCCACGATCAGCTGCAATTTATTATTTCCAAGATAACCCTCCACTGCATTGTGCCATCTCTCGTCCTTCACATCCAGAAGATCCGCAAGAATATGCACATTCACGAACTTGCCGCAGCGCTCATGCAGACGGTTACGCAGTTCGAATCTCGCCTCTTCCAGCTCTCTCGGATAAGCCTTCTTTCCCTGCTTCAGTTCTTTTAATTCTGCTCTTGCCTCTTTCTCTTCTTTCTTGATCCGGCGAAGGTCTGCATCCGCTTCCTGTCTCTGGTCTTCCAGCTCCTCCTGCAGATCTTTTAAGCCTTCCTGCAGGCGCACAAGCTCTTCTTCGGAAATGCTTCCGTCTGCGAATTTTTCGATATCCCAGATCACCTGATTTGGCGTAATGTCTTTCTCCGTCCATACCTTCAGATGCTCTGCAGTCTGCTCCCAGCGGACTTTTCCGTTATTCAGGCGCTCCAGCGTCTCATTTAATGTATCCAGATCTGATTCCAGTCTTGCATACCCACTGTCTGCAATCCGCAGAATAATCTCTTCATACTCTTTCTGCAAGTCCTTTTCTTCCTGCTCCAGCACCTGTTGCTGCTTCTTCAGATCTTCGATGGCTTCCTGTCTTACCTTGATCCGGTCTCTGGCTTCCTGACTCTTTACCTCATGGTTCATGATCTCCAGACGGTCGATCTGATAAGAGCACACCTTCTCCTCATCAGATTTTTCTGCATACTGCTCATACTTTTCACAGATCAGCTTCAGTCTTCTGATCTCCTCCATCGTCTCCTCGATCTTACTGCGCATGCGTCCATACTGCATGACACTTTCCTGCAGATCCTCGATATGGATATCCTGCTCCATACAGATATATTCCTTTACGAAATCTTCCAGTTTGATATTCATACGGAACGAGATCGCACGTTTGAATAACTTTGGGAATTTTTCCATGTCCAGACCGCCAAGATAGATATCGTATAGCTGTCTCCGGAATCTTTCATTGCTCGGACCGCAGTAGAACTGTTCCGGCGTAAAGGAACGCTGCAGGTACTCACGCATTTCCGCAGTGGTAAGGCACCGGCCTTCCGAACGGTAATGATTCGGAAGTAATTCTCCCGTATGCCAGAAGAACAGGCGGCTTACGTCATTATTCGACGTATCCACGTCAAACACAACACCGACACACTGCTTATCTTTGGTATTCGTCTGTGTCAGCTCCAGCACGATCGTACTGGAAAAATTACGGTTTCTTAAATACTGTGATTCATTGTTTTCACTGATATTCACCATACCTCTTAAGTACTCGATCAGTGTACGGTCCGAATCGTCTGCTGCCGCCTTGTTGAAGAATCCACGGCCGTCCGTATTGGCATACAGCACAATCTGGATCGCATCCAGAACCGTCGATTTACCACTTCCGGAATGTCCGGTGAAGAAGTTGATTCCTTCATTGAGCGTCAGTATCTTTTTATCTATGTAATGCCAGTTATTCAGGCATATCTTCGAGAGTGCTTTGAATGGCTGCTTCGTCTCCAATTTGATCCTCCTCACTGAATGTCGCTAATAATTCCCTGATGTCGTCTCCTAAAAGTACCATGTGTATACATGGATAAATGACCAGGCGGGTCGCCTCATTTAATTCTTCCAGTACGTCGAGCGGCTCGATGATCTGATACTTCTTCAGAAGTGCGATCGTCCGTCTCATTTCCGTAATTGACGGAAGACTCTTCAATACATGAAATTCTCCAGCTTTTCCGTTTACCGCACCAAGTGTTGTCACCACATGGCTGCTCGACGATGCAGTCTGCATCTGCTCGTCATACAGAAGCTTTAATACCAGCAGATAAATGGTTGCCAGACGCGGCAGCTTCTCGCCCCATAGCTGTTCACCCTGGATATAGATCACACCCATATGTACATTTTCCCGCAGTATGATCCCCGCCACCTCAAAATATGCTTTAAAAAATTCCAGATGCTTCGTACAGGTACGGTATTCTTTTGTATACTGCATCCTTCCCGCACGTTTATCAAATTTTCTTTCCAGGAGAAATGTCTGACGGTACAGTGTCTGGATGACCTCTGTGACCTCTTCTTTTTCTTCCTGGGTTAACTGTTCGTAGTAATCTATCATTATTCTTAGAACTCCTTTTATCAGAACTTCTTTATATTATTGTTCATCACTTTTCTTTCTGTTTTGCATTACGAATTATTACACACTATTACGCCCGTCTCTTCACGAATCTTAATGCCGGATACCGGTATCCGGCATTTTCCACCATCTCCGGTTCCTCTTCCAACACTTTATACTTACTATTCTTACGTGTACTGTAATCATAAGCCAAAATCAATTTTTCAAATTCTTCCTCATCCGCAATATTAATCTTCGATGCATCCATCACTTCATCTTCCATATTGCTCTCAATGAATTCTTCGATCTGCTTCTTGCTGAACCGCATCTGGATCCGGTTCAGTCTTAAGATATCATCCTTATCCAGATCTCCCGTCGTCTCATCCGGAAGAAGCTGGCTGATGAAGTCTTTTCTGGATTTTCTTCTCTTATATAAAGATTTCTCCGACAGAATTTCCAACAGCGACAGATTCATGCGCTTTCCGGTCTCTGTGATGATCTCTTCCATCTGATCCGGATCTTCCGACATTTTATTCAGAAGCTGGACCACCAGACCTTTCGTATCTGTCTCACCGCTTAACAGATAATTCATCCTCGTTACCGTCGCACGGACGTACTTCGTATGTTCCTTATCCATATTAGCGATTCTGTGCTCAATATCATCAAATCCCCGCTCGATCAGATCCAGCAGATCCAGTACATCATCCTGATTATCTCCAAGCATCTTCGACCGCGCCTGTACCTTCATGATAAATGCCTCATCATCCCGGATCTCTCTCAGACATTTCTTAATATCCATCTTATAAATGTAAAAGTTATCCGACGTCTTCAGAATATGATACTTCTTCCACACGATCTCTTCCACATAGCTGTCCAGATGCTCTCTTAAAATCCCGCTGTACGAATCCTGCTGTAAAAGTTTTGCAAAAAACTTGTTCATGTTATGAAGCATGTCCTGCAGTGCCTTATTCAGCCGCCTCGTATTCACCAGTGCCGTCCTCAAAAGTCCGATACTCGCCCTCGGATCATTGCGAAATGCATACAGCGTCGCATACACATTCTGGATATAAATATCCGTCTCCGACGCATCTTCCGAATTCAGCTTTTCAAATGCATCGATCATCACCGCCGCATAATCCGGAATGACAATATTCGTCACCAGTGTATTATAATCCTCGATACGCTTCAGCCATCCTGCCCGCAGAAGCCAGTTTAATATCCTTGATGACGGCGTCTCCAGCATATCAAAATCCGTATCATTTTCCTCCCGCTGTAACTCAAACCGTTTCTTCGCATTCATATCACTTAAGATCTGGATGCACACCTCTTTCGTCAGGAAATAGTTATTATATTCGTATTCTTCATTAATACATAAAAGTGCTTCAATATAAATATCCCGGTTGACCGAACGGAACAGACTCCAGAACGTATCCGGGATTTCATTCATTAACTGCATCTTGTTTTCCTCCAAATGATTCCTTACAATTTTAACATTTTTAAGGGCTTTTTTCTACTGCAAGTTATTTTCCGCCGTTTTATACACTCTTTATTTGTTTTTTATCTTCATAGCTGATATGATAAGATAATAAAGATAAAATAAAAGACAACATACAATATAAGAATGAATACGGAGGTAAAATCATGTCCGAAAATATAGAAAAAGCAGTACCGACAGAAGAATCACCTAAGACTAAGGAATCTGAAACTAGCGCACCTGCTGCCACTGACAACGTTGTGCTTTATCCTGTTGCTGATATATCTGCTGCGCAGGAAACTACAGACACTGAAACGGCTGCTTCTAAGGAAATTACCGACCCCCAGAACACAGATAATCAAACAACTATCGACAGCAAAACTACCGACGGTAAAGCTGCCGATAAGGCAGACAAATTCAGTGACACCCGAAATACAAAAGAATTTTCGAAAAAAGATGCGGAAGAAGACGAAGACCTGGAAGAAGACTTTTACGAACAACAGGAAAAATCCCGCTCCAAAGATGAACATCCGTTCCGTGAGTTCTTCTCTAATTTCCGTTCCAAACGCAAGATCGAAATGAACCGCGATGAGCAGATCCTTTCCCGCATCAGCGATGAAGATCTAATGGAATATCTCCGTATGGAACAGAAACGTATGGAACTCCTTCAGCAGGCGAAAGAAGTCCGCGAAAAGAGATTCTGGACCACATTCCAGCTCTTTATCTGTCTGTTATCCGTTATCCTTGTTATTTATTTTCTGAAGGATAACCCGGTAATATTAGTCTCGATCCTTTACACGGTCGGAATTCTCACTGCTCTCCGCATATGGAGCAAATCCCAGAACGGAAAAGACCACAGAGACAAAAAAGATTCCTCAGATTATCATAAGAAACCCTGGGAATAATTACATTTTCCCGTGACATTTTACCACATCACACGATCATGTCATCATACCCGCCAGCACTACGCTGGCAGTCACACCAGCCAGAGTTGCAAGCAGCGCACCCGTCAATGTATAGCGCATCTTCGTGACTCTGGCTGTCATATAATATACACTCATGGTATAAAAGATCGTCTCCGTACACGACATACTGATCGATGCAATCCGTCCGATATACGAATCTGTTCCATATTCTTTAAAAATGTCCAGCAAAAGTCCCGTCGCCGCCGATGAGGAGAACATCTTTACCACTGTAAGCGGAACCAGCTCTCCCGGAAAACCGATTCTGTCCGTAAATCTCCCGATTCCATTTGCAATCAGTTCAAGGAAGCCGGACGCTCTCAATATCCCCACCGCCACCATTAATCCGACAAGTGTCGGCATAATCTTGATCACTGTCAGAAACCCCTTCTTTGCACCTTTAATAAACGTATCGTATACCGGAACTTTCATTAACAGTCCATAACCTACAATCCCGAAGATTACCAGCGGGACTATGAAATCTGTAAGATATAACAATATTTGCATATTAACATTCCTTCTTTAAATTATCCTCTTACAGTTTATTCTATTGGCTTGTCATATATTAATATATAACTGAGATTGGTGCAATTTCCGGCAGCCCCTTACAAACACATGGCGATTTATACCGTCATATTTTCCACACTGTTTGCATATTATACTTCAGATATCCACATACAGGAGTCTCACTTATGCTGAACTACCTCTGGTCTTTTATGATTCTTACAGGCATCGTATACGCCGCATTCACAGGCCGGATGCCCGATATTACCAATGCAGCACTTGATTCATCCAAAGAAGCCATCTCACTTTGTATTACCATGATCGGTGTCATGTCTTTTTGGGTAGGACTGATGGAAATTGCTTCCAAAGCCGGAATTATCCCGGCCGCTTCCAGAAAGATCCGGCCGGTCATTCGTTTCCTTTTTCCAAATCTTCCCGCCGGTCACCCCGCCGAAGAACCGATTACCACCAATATGATCGCCAATATCTTAGGTCTTGGCTGGGCCGCCACTCCTGCCGGATTAAAAGCAATGGAAGAATTATCGAAATTAGAAGAACAGCGCCGCAAACATCTGGCTCCCGGTATCTCCCGCCCTGCCGGAACAGCAAGTAATGAAATGTGTACATTCCTGATCATCAACATTTCATCTCTTCAGCTTATTCCGATCAATGTTATTGCTTATCGGAGTCAGTATGGAAGCGTTAATCCTGCTTCTATTATCGGAGCCGGTATTGTATCAACCATGATCAGTACCGCCATTGCTGTCATCTACTGTAAATTGAAAGAACGATCACGTTTTCAAAACTGATATCCTCTTCATCCACAATAAATGATCACATTCACAAAGTTATCCCCATTTATAAAATATCCTGTGGATAAATATTCTTTTGTCGTAATTTAATGTAGACAACTTCACGGAACAGTGCATATACCACCGACATCAACGGAATAAATATCAGCATTCCGACAATTCCCATCAGACTTCCGCCAACACTCACTGCTGCCAGCACCCAGATTGACGGAAGTCCAACCGAATTTCCCACTACATGTGGATAAATCAGATTCCCCTCAATCTGCTGAAGTACCAGAAACAACACAATGAACATCAACGCCTTAAATGGACTCACCATAAAGATCAGAAACGCCCCGACCGCACATCCAATAAATGCTCCAAAAACCGGTACCAATGCCGTAAATGCAATCACAATTCCGGTCAACAGTGCATATGGCAGTCTAAACAGTGTCATCGTGATTACAAACATTGCTCCAAGGATCAAAGCCTCCACGCACTGTCCCGTCAAAAAACCAGAAAATGTCTTATACGTCAGAGCCAGCACTTCCAATACAGCTTCTGCTCTCCCCTTCCTGACAAACGCAAATAATACTTTTTTCGCCTGTCTTCCCAGTTTCTCTTTCTGCAGCAAAATATAAACTGCGAATACAAATGCAATAAAAAACGTTCCCACTGCACCAATAATATTTTTTGCCGTATTAATGGTAGTCTCCAGCACACTTCCCGCTCCGTTTTTCAGAAAGCCTGCCGCCGCTTCCATAATTTTATTCCAGTCAAATTCCAGATTGTTCACGACATTCATAATTTCTTTATTATTATGGAACCAGTGATCTGCCCACCCCTGCACCTGCGGGATAAACTCCTGAATACTCTTTCCCAGATTGGCAAATGTTCCTGCCAATTGCGGAAGCAGCCCGAATATTATCATTGCCAGAATTCCGGTTACACCGGCAATTACAAGCATCAGACTGATTCCCCTGGCATATTTTCTTTTATATTTTTCAGAAATTTTTCTCTCTGTAAATAATTTCCGTTCTACAAAGTTCATCGGTACACTTAAGGCAAATGCAATCGCACCGCCAAGCAAAAACGGATATACTATATTTAAATACAAATTGAAACGCACTTATCACAACATCAAATTTCCACAGACATACAATCAATACTGCCGTAAATATGATCAATCCCCTGATCTGCTTCACTGTCTCTTGTTTTAATTCCATTTTGTCTTTCCCTTCAAATACTTCAATCCCTGAATCACAGGAAGATTCAGAAATGCAAGACCATATACTGTCATCAGCTGCGTCATATTTAACGTAACAACTTTAAACATGGCATGTAATCCCGGAATTGTAAGAACACCCGTGATCAGAACAGTACCTAAGACAAATGCTCCGATCAGATATTTATTATTAAAAAATCTCTTTGAGAATATTACCGGCTTATCGTCTTTGCAGTTAAAGCCATGTACCAGACGGCTCATACACAATGTTCCAAACGCCATCGTACTTGCCAGAACTGCACCCTGTCCTCTGTATCCGATCAAGAATGCTGCCATTGTCATAATCCCGATGCACAGACCTTCGGTTCCGATATTCACCAGATATGCTTTCGTAAGTATTGACTCATTCACAGGTCTCGGTTTCTGATCCATAACCGCTTTAGAATGCGGTTCCATACCCAGCGCAATTGCCGGCAGGCTGTCTGTCAAAAGATTAATAAACAACAGATGTACCGGGGCAAAAGGCACCGGTAATCCGGCCGTTGCTGCATACAGTACCGCAAGAATTGCTCCGAAATTTCCGGATAATAGAAATTGAATTGCATTTTTAATATGCTGATACAGATTTCTTCCATTTTCCACTGCCTTCACGATCGTTGCAAAATTATCATCTGTCAGAACCATCGCCGCCGCATCCTTAGCAACTTCGCTTCCGGTTACACCCATTGCAACACCGATATCCGCCTGTTTTAAAGCCGGCGCATCATTCACACCATCTCCTGTCATTGCCACAATATTTTCCTTTTCCTGCCACGCACGGACAATCCTGATCTTATGCTCCGGAGAGACTCTTGCGTAGACCGAGATTCCCTCTACAAAGTCTTTTAAATCTTCATCTGACATATTTTCAATATCAGCACCTTCACAGGCTTCTGACTCATCCTTTAATATTCCAATCCTCTTTGCAATTGCCGCAGCCGTGACTTTATGATCTCCCGTAATCATAATCGGCCGGATTCCGGCATTCAGGCACTCTGCTACCGCAACCTGCGACTCTTCTCTCGGCGGATCCATCATTGCGATCATTCCGATAAATATCAGATGCTCTTCATCCTCTGTACCGATTTCTTTTTCCTCTTCCAGATGTTTATATGCAAATGCAAGAACTCTTAACCCTTCTCTGGAAAACTGCATATTCTGCATGGAAATATTCTTACAGTCAGAATCTGTCATCTTTCTTACAGTATTTCCAACTCTGATTCTGTCCATACGATCCAGTAATACATCTACAGCACCTTTTACGATCATTATATGATCAGCCGTTAACATCTTATCATCCTGAATCCTATGAGCTGTCGACATCAATTTCCGCTCACTGTCAAATGGAACCTCAGACAATCTCGGATATCGTTCCCTTACCTGCATAATCTCGATTCCCAGATTACTTCCGAGATTAATAAGTGCCGTTTCCGTAGGATCACCAATCTCCTGTCCGTCTGTATTCGTTGAATCATTACACAGGATACTGAATCTCAAAAGCAGTTTTTCATTTTCATTTTTCAGATTAATTTTTCCGGCCGGTATTCTCTTTTCATTTACATAATAATCCTCTACCGTCATCTTATTCTGCGTCAGTGTCCCCGTTTTATCCGAACAGACAATCGATACACTGCCAAGACCTTCTACCGCCTGCAGTTTTCGTATAATTGCATGTTCTTTTGCCATCTTCTGTGTTCCAAAAGATAATACAATCGTCACAATCGAACTAAGAGCTTCCGGTATCGCTGCAACTGCCAGCGCAACAGCAAACATAAACGCTGAACCAATAGATTCTCCCTGAAATACATTTACCCCAAATATTATGCCTGAAAATACAAGAATTAATATCGACAATTTTTTTCCGAAGTCATCAAGATTCACCTGCAGTGGTGTGCGCTTTTCTGATGTATTCTTCATAAGATCTGCAATCTTTCCTACTTCTGTATTCATGCCGATTGCAGTCACTTCGTATCTTCCTCTTCCATACGTAACAAAACTTCCGGAGAATACTTTGTTCGTCTGATCGCCAAGTGCTGTTCCGACTGCGACTTCATCCAGATTCTTTTCAACTGCTATGCTTTCTCCCGTCAGTGCACTTTCATCTACCTTCAGACTTGCACATTCTATAAGTTTTCCATCTGCAGGTATACAATCCCCTGCCTCCAGTATTACTTCATCGCCAATCGTCACCTCTCTCGACGGAATCTGAATAATATTTCCATCTCTTGCTACTTTCGCTTCCGGAGCAGATAACTGTTTTAAACTGTTAAGCGATTGTTCTGCCTTTACGGTCTGCACCGTTCCAAGTATTGCATTCATCGTAATTACTACAAAAATAACAATCGCACTTTCTGCATCTCCTAAGATACCTGAAATCACTGCAGATATGATCAATATGATAACAAGAAAATCTTTAAACTGTTCCAGAAATATCTGCATGGTACTTTTCTTTTTCCCTTCTACCAATTCATTGAAACCATATTTTTCCTGATTCTCCCTTGCTTGTTTTGTTGTCAGCATATTTGTTCTCCTTTCTTTCTTTGGCCAATAACCCTTTTTAATTTTTGATATATCGAAAGTATACCTAGAATCTGCCACCGTCAACTTGTATTACATGCTTTTACTTTGGTATAAAAAAAAGGAGACTTTTATTGCATAAAAACTATGCAATAAAAGTCTCATCATTTCATTACGATACGGATAGCTCTTTTGCCATCGTACTGACGTCATCGTAAACATCTATATCTTCCATTCTTATATCTCTTTTATGAAATATATAGATGCCGATTACTCCCTCTTATTAATTATAATATAATCACTTCAATAAAATATGTCAATATATTTCAATAACAAAGTATGCAAGAAAAGCTACCGGTTGCCAAAGCATCCGTAATGAGCTGCCTGTGGCAGGTCATGTAGGTGGCAAGTTCTTTAAATAAAAAAAGAAGTAGTACTTATATACTACTTCACTCTCATTCCATGAGCGTGCGGGGATTCGAACCCCGGACAACTTGATTAAAAGTCAAGTGCTCTACCACCTGAGCTACACGCCCTTATTCCTTTCGCAAGGAAAATGCCCAGAACCGGAATCGAACCAGTGACACGAGGATTTTCAGTCCTCTGCTCTACCGACTGAGCTATCTGGGCATACACAATATTTTGTGCGAGTTGCGGGGGCAGGATTTGAACCTACGACCTTCGGGTTATGAGCCCGACGAGCTTCCAGACTGCTCCACCCCGCGATATTAAATTAAGTCTTGTGACTTAAAGCCGATGATCGGACTCGAACCGATAACCTGCTGATTACAAATCAGCTGCTCTGCCAATTGAGCCACATCGGCGAGTGCCTTACGGCTAATGGATGGAGGTGGATTCGAACCACCGAAGCAATTTGCAGCAGATTTACAGTCTGTCCCCTTTGGCCACTCGGGAATCCATCCATATTCTTTTTATTTGATGGGACCAATAGGGCTCGAACCTATGACCCTCTGCTTGTAAGGCAGATGCTCTCCCAGCTGAGCTATGATCCCATACAAACGACCCAGAAGAGACTCGAACTCTCGACCTCCGCCGTGACAGGGCGGCGCTCTAACCAACTGAGCCACTGGGCCATCTTTTGTTGTACCTATGTACCTTCAAAACTGCATACAAGAAATATTTTCTTTCATCCTACCTATCACCTTGCTTGGTCATGCCCTCGACCGATTAGTATCAGTCAGCTCCATACATTACTGTACTTCCACCTCTGACCTATCTACCTCGTCGTCTTCAAGGGGTCTTACTACTTACGTAGGGATATCTCATCTTGAGGGGGGCTTCACGCTTAGATGCCTTCAGCGTTTATCCCGTCCCGGCTTGGCTACTCTGCCATGCATTTGGTATGCAACAGATACACCAGCGGCCAGTCCATCCCGGTCCTCTCGTACTAAGGACAGCTCCTCTCAAATATCCTACGCCCACGCCGGATAGGGACCGAACTGTCTCACGACGTTCTGAACCCAGCTCGCGTACCGCTTTAATGGGCGAACAGCCCAACCCTTGGGACCTACTTCAGCCCCAGGATGCGATGAGCCGACATCGAGGTGCCAAACCACTCCGTCGATGTGAACTCTTGGGAGTGATAAGCCTGTTATCCCCAGGGTAGCTTTTATCCGTTGAGCGATGGCAATCCCACTTTA
>ENA-OQBL01000273-OQBL01000273.1-human-gut-metagenome-genome-assembly--contig:-NODE-273-length-29442-cov-4.164216_pt1 | contig 29442 bp, 26 predicted proteins | sample MGYA00242747_ERZ504553 | MGnify/ENA primary metagenome ERZ504553 (study PRJEB26092, sample SAMD00036240) | human gut metagenome | host: Homo sapiens | study: EMG produced TPA metagenomics assembly of...
ATAAAGGACGAAGAAATCTCTCAGACCTCCGTCATACACATCGGAAAAGCTAATGATACTACTGAACATTATCACTACACCGGTGATGGAATAGAGCGAACGCTTACAAATCTTGTTGCGTAGCAATAACTTGAGTTCCAGTCTCATGTATTCGCCTATTTCGCCGTAGCGGTCGAGGAATTTGTATTCGGATACATGTTTTATCCGTGTATCTTCCACTTTGTTCAGTTCATTGTAGATGAGTTTCTGCATCAGGGTGCGGTTGATGAACCACATGAGGGCGATGGCAGCCAGTACACCGATGAATGACAGTATATTACCGGTGATGAACCCTTCTCCCAGATTGACAAAACAGTCGAAAAGCGGACTGTTGTCCGGAATGAATAGTGCGGCGGCAATGCCACCATATACTACTACCGGTAATGCCAGCCACCAGATGCGCTCACCCATCAGTGTGCGGCACAACAAGAACCAGTAGTTATTGAATACCATCAGCAGCCAGATGCCAATGCAATAGGTCAGCACACCACTGATTCCATAGAATTTGGTGACGGTGATGATGGAAAACGGAACAAATAGAAACAGCCAGAACAGATTGAAGCCATCCAGTCCGGAACGGATCAGCAGGAAGTCTATAAGACGATTCTGTTTGATGGGAAGCAGTAGGTAGGGCTTCACTTCCTGGGTGGGTGTTTTTTGGAAAGGCAGGCGTATCAGGAAATCCAGCACAAGGACAAATATCAATCCGGAGTTCATTACGTGATAGGCTTCTGTGGCACCGCCGTCAAAGGCGAATGCAAAGGTCGTACCGAAGAATATCAGGTAACCGGCCCAGAAGACAAACATGAAGTACATCCAGAATTTTCCGAATTTACTTTTTTCGTACATCGGATTTCGTTTTTCTGCCAGTTTTCCGTGCTTGCGCAAATCTAAGAAAAGACTCATAGTATTTGTATATATAGAGTTTGTATAAAAAAAGCTGCGCTGCCTTTCATCGAACAACGCAGCCTTCTGTGTGTATGGCTCTCTTATTCTTTGTCAGGAGTTTCAGGACTGATCATTGATACCTCAATCTCGTTCTTCTGCTTGAACAAGTCGTCGGTGAACTTCTGGATGTCCTTCACGGTGATGCTGTTGACAATCTGTTCGTAATCCTTTATCGGATTCATACCGGTGAACAGGTATTCGTCAATGCTTCCCAGCCAGTAGCTGTTCTCCTTCAAGTCTTCGGCATGTTTCTTCAGCATGAACTCCTTCACTTTATTCAAGTCTCCTTCCGACGGACCTGCTTTGGCGATGTTGTCGAGTTCTGCAAAGATAATCTGCATCAGCTTTTCTCTTTTTGCCGGAGCGGTTTCGAATACAATCTGCAAGAGAGCCTTTTCTTTCGGATATTTGCTTAATTGGCCGCCTACATATACACCGTAAGTGCCCCCTTCGTCTTCACGTACCTTGGCTGTATAAACCAAGTCGAGAATCTGGCTGGTCATACTCAGCAGGATGTCATTTTTCAGGTCGTACTTGCAGTCACCGTTCAGCAGGACAAAGTTCGACGCTTTGGCAGTTTCCTGCTTCCGTACGAATTCGTTCTTATAAACTCCCTGGCGCATGTCCACTTTATTGTCCTTGAATGTTTCCTTGCGGTTGATGGCAGGCAGTGAACCCAGGTACTCGGCGATGAGTGGTTTCATTTCCTCCACATTCACATTTCCTACAAAGATAAAGGTAAAATCGCTGGCATCTTTGTAGCGGTCTTGATACATGGACAGAATCTTGTCATAATCCATCTTGTCAATCATGTCCGCCTTTATTCTGGCTCTTCTGGGATGGTGCATGTAAATACCGGCCGAGACAGAGTCACTGAACGCTACCTGGGGATTCATTTCCATATTCTGCAAAGCAGCTTTGTTGCGGTTCTTGTAGGATGCGAAGGCATCGTCGTCACGGCGTGGAGCGGTGAACGTCAAGTAAGTGAGCTGCATCATTGTTTCGAAGTCTTTCGGTGAACAGCTGCCATTGACGGTTTCTGTCTTGTCACCGATACCATAGCTGACGGAAGCTTTCTTGCCGGCCAGAACTTTTTCCAGGTCTACGGCACTGAAATTACCCAGACCACCGACACTCACTGCATCCAGTCCGTTGATGTTGATGATTTCCGAGTCGGGGAACAGGGAACTACCGCCTAGGCTGACTCCCTTCATGCGGATTTCGTCTGCCTTGAAGTCTGTCTTCTTGATAATGACCTTGACTCCGTTGGAGAGTGTCAGCGTTGTAGTGCCGAATGTATCATCTGTCTGCTCGGATACAATCTTTCCGCCTTTCGGGGCTTCGGCCATCAAAGGTTCATCCGACACCTTGTCTACGTAGGCAGTCAGTTTTTCAGCTTTAATGTCTTTCAGAATCTTCTTGATTACATCTTCTGTCGGCATTTTCAATCCTTCCTTATCCGGACCGAGAATTGCGACTACCTGGTTACTGTCTGTCACGAGGGCTTGCATCATCTGGTTCAGTGCGGCAACCGGAATGGCGGGAGCTATCTGATTGATGATGGCGTATTCGTTTTCGATGCCCGGAATCGGTTCGTTATCGAGGAAATGACGGACATATTCATCCACGTACTCTTCATTCTTGCGTTTGTCACGCTCGTTATAAGCAGATTCCAGTTGGCGCAGATATTCGGCACGGGCACGGTTGTATTCCGTTTCCGTAAAGCCGAATTGGCGGGCGCGTTCTGTTTCGCGCAGGAGAGTGGCTATTCCATTTTCTATGGCATCTTCCTTGCAGACAACGACACCGGTGAAGGCATCTTTGGTTTGGCAACAAAGAAATCATCGTCATAAGTGGCGGCATATATATAAGGAGGATTGGCGGTCTGTACCAATTCGTTCAGACGCGCATTCAGCATATTGTTGATGAGCGTGGTTGCATAATTCTGTACCAGATAGCCCATGTCGCCTTTCTGCTCGTCAGGAGTGGCTTCGTGCTTGTTGAAGATGAGGGCTTGTACATTGGACTGTTCCTTGTCCTGATAAACCAATACAATAGGCTCCTTGTTGTCGTTTACCGGATAGTACTCGCGTTTGGCAGCATTGGGCTGGGCGGGAATATCAGAAAACATTTTCTTGATTTGGGCTTCGATGGCGTCCACATCTATATCGCCAACTACCACAATACCCTGAAGGTCTGGACGGTACCACTTTTCATAGTAGTCTCTCAAAGTTTGCGGTTTGAAGTTCATAACGACCTCCATCGTTCCGATAGGGAAACAAGTGGCATACTTCGTTCCTTCGAACATGACTGGAAGCATCTTCTCCTGGAAGCGTTGTATGGCGCTCATACGGGTGCGCCATTCTTCGTTGATGACTCCGCGTTCCTTGTCTATTTCCTTCGGGTCCAGGGTCAAATCGTTACTCCAGTCGTGCAGAATCAGCAGGCAGGAGTCGATGGCTCCCGGAGTAGTGACCGGCACATTGGAAATGTTGTATACGGTTTCGTCTACGGAAGTATAGGCGTTCAAGTTTTCACCGAATTTCACCCCGATACGCTCCAGGTATTGCTTCAGTGCATCACCGGGGAAGTGGGTTGTTCCATTGAAACACATGTGTTCCAGGAAGTGGGCAAGGCCGCGCTGGTCGGCTTCTTCCTGAATGGAGCCTACCTTTTGGGCAATGTAAAAGTCGGCCCGGTTTGCAGGCTGGCTGTTCTTGCGGATATAATAGGTCAATCCGTTGTCCAACTTTCCGATACGGACATTTTTGTCGACCGGGATAGGCGGCATTTGCTGTGCAAATACCTGCTGAAAATTGCAGCAAAGAATTAACGCTACAATCCATAAACCACGTAATAGATGTTTCATATTATTATGAATTTAAATTGTTCTTGAACTATCTGTCGGACAGCCCTTAGATAAATCACAACTTCTGTTGTTTTTTTCGGATTCCATTCCGGATAAATGGAATTTATCTGACTGCTTCCCGGATGCGGACCAATTTGGTCAGCAGGTCTTCCAGCAGGTCGAGTTTCAGCATGTTGGCGCCGTCACTCTTGGCTACGGCGGGATTTTCGTGGGTTTCGATGAACAGTCCGTCTACACCTACGGCAACACCGGCTTTGGCTACGGTCTCGATAAGTTGCGGCATACCTCCCGTGACGCCACTGGTCTGGTTGGGCTGTTGCAGGGAGTGGGTTACATCCAGGATGACGGGGAAACCGAAGGTCTGCATTTCGGGGATGCCGCGATAGTCGATGACTAAATCCTGATAACCGAAAGTAGTTCCGCGTTCCGTCAGCATGACGTTCCTATTGCCTGCTTCCACTACTTTATCAGCCGCAAAGCGCATGGCAAGCGGAGAGAGGAACTGCCCTTTCTTGATGTTGATGGTTTTTCCGGTTTTGGCGGCGGCTACAAGCAGGTCTGTCTGCCGGCAGAGGAAGGCGGGAATTTGCAGAATATCCACATATTCGGCAGCCATGGTGGCTTCTTCGGCGGCATGAATGTCGGTCACGGTAGGTACTCCGAAAGTGTCGTGTACCTTTTGCAAGTATCTTCAGCGCCTTTTCGTCGCCGATGCCCATAAAGGAATTCCAGGCGGGAGCGGTTGGCTTTGCGGTACGACCCTTTGAATACATAGGGGATTTGCAGTTTTTCGGTGATAGTCACGATACGTTCGGCAATGCGCATTGCCATTTCTTCTCCTTCGATGACACATGGACCTGCCAGTAGGAAGAAGTTTCCGGCAGGATTATTCTTTAATTCAATCATAGGTTGTTACTGATTAAGTATTTTCAATTGGGTATAATCAATGTTATTGCTTCATGCAGTACGCTGATGTCCAGTGGAAAATGACGGTCGAGAATACGTCCGTCCAAATCGACAGAGGCATTTTGCGCACGCAGCACTTTTACTTTTTGCGTACGGTAGGGCATCACTACCTTATGGTTCAGAATCCGCCCTTGGATAAGCATCCACAATCCCGACCATAGTTGCAGCAATTCGGGACGGTAAATGACGGAAACATCCAGCCAGCCATTATAGGGCACTGCACTAGGCGCTTGTCCGTATCCCCACGCACTGCCTATGCAGACAGTCATGATGCGTCCACGTATGTGCTCGCCGTTTATCTTGAGATGCATGCGGTACAGCTTCCGTTCGAAGATAATAGATAGCAGTGCCATGAAGTAAGAGAGGAACTTCACTCCCCAGAAACGCTTGCACTGGTCGGTGATTTTCACGATACGGGCTCCCAGGCCTATGTTGATGGCATTGAGAAAGTAGCGTGTCAGATGCTTTTCACCGTCGTAATAATAGCAGGTACCCACGTCTATTTTCCGGCGGCGGTTGTTGATGATGCAATCCACCGCTTTCTTGTAGTCCGAACTCATTTCCCAATAGTCGGCAAAGTCATTTCCTATACCATTGGGGATGATGCCGATGGCTATATTCTCCTTGTCCGGTGCATTGGAAAGCATGATGCCGTTAATGACGTCATTCAGTGCGCCGTCACCGCCTACTACAACAATGGTGCGGTAGCCGTTGTTGGCAAGGATACCTGCCAGACGCTCTACCGAACCGAACCCTTCGGACTGCACATAGTCGTAAGGCACACCTTTGCTGTCCATGTATTCTTTGATTTCTTTCCACCGTTTCTGCACTTTCCGTGTTCCGGCTTTGGGGTTGTATATTACTCCCAACTTTTCGGGTTCTGCACTCATGATTCTATTTACAATTTGACTATTTACTATTTACGATTTAAATCACCCGGTCACTTTATCGTTTCATCATCCTTCCAACTTCTTCTTTACAAAAGCTATCTTTTCTTCCATCGGCCACCGGGCATTCATCCAATGGATGGTAAATCCACGCCGTTCCATACCGCGGAACCAGGTCATCTGGCGTTTGGCAAACTGGTGGATGGCTGTTTCCAGTTGCGTGAACATCTCTTCATAGGTCAACTTGCCGATGACATAAAGTGTCAGATACTTGTATTCCAGTCCGTAATAGATGAGGTCATCCGGTTGGATGCCTTGCTCTATCAGACGACGCACTTCGTCTATCATTCCTTCTTCCAGACGCTGGTGCAGGCGGCGGGTGATTTTCTCCCGACGCAGTTCCCGGTTGATGTCCACACCAATGATGAGGCTGTTCAGCTGGGGGAAGGAGCGTTCGTCTACTGGGGTATGGGCATAATACTCTTCGATTTCGATGGCTCGTATGGCACGTTTGGCTGTGTCTACGTCCGTAGTATTGTGCAGGCTTTTGTAACCTTTCAGTATGTCGGTCAGTTCTTCCAGCGATTTGTCTGCCAGACGGGTGCGCAACTCGGGATTCTCGGGTACGGGCAGCAGACGGTAGCCTTTCAGCACTGATTCGAGATACATTCCGGTTCCTCCACATACAACGGGCAGGCAACCTTTTTGTTTAATAGTCTCGTAAGCATTCAAGAAATCACGCTGATACTCGAAAACATTGTACTTATAGCCCGGGTCGGCTATGTCGATGAGGTGATAGGGAATCTGTTTCCCGTCGACGGTATAGTCGGCAAGGTCTTTGCCGGTGCCCAGGTCCATCCCCCGATAGATTTGCCGTGAATCGGCACTGATGATTTCCGTATGGAGTTCGGCGGCCAAGGCGGCTGCAAATGGAGTCTTTCCTGAGGCGGTAGGTCCTAATATGGCGATTAAATCATAGTCTGGCATATATAAGTTCTTGTTAATCTCACTACAAAGATAGTGCAAACCGAATGCAGAATAAAATGAACTCGTTCATTTTTTATGCTGAGGTGCAGCTTATCTTCGTGTTAGTGCAAAGATAATGCAAACTGGGAGTATAATGGAAAGAACTTGCTCATTTTTTTTACGTGATGCTATACCTTCTTTTCTACTTTGAAGCAGAAAAAGTGAAAAAGGACGTGAAAACGAGCATTAATCTTATTAAAATGTGTTATGAAACATGCTTTTTTTGCTTGGAAAGTTTGTCAATTGTCCCAAAAGTCCGTACATTTGCAATGTGTTTTTCATAGTATTAGATTTAAGGTTAACAAAGGTTGGAGTACAGCGGTACTCCTTTTTTTGATGCCCTAAACTGAACTTTGGCACTTTTTTTCTATATTTTTTGCACTATATATTGAATGAACTAAACATATTCACCTCTTATGAAGCTCTGTATATAGCTACGCTCAACGAATAGCCCTGCTTGATAAAGCTATTCAGCTATCTGGCAAACGATGACCCGTTTGCCACAGAGATTGTGTATCCTTTTATTCATGAATTTGCAGGATGGCATGCTGTACTTGTACAGTGTGTTGTTTTGTGCTATTTTATTGTTGAGCAATGCATTATACATATAAACAGATATGGATTATCAACTTTCCGGTAATGATGAGCATTTTGATGGAGCAGCTGATAAATATAACCGATGCTGTTTTCTTAGGTCACGTTGGCGAGGTGGAATTGGGAGCATCTGCCATTGCAGGGATTTATTATTTGGCGGTCTACATGCTTGGGTTTGGGTTTAGTATCGGATTGCAGGTGATGATTGCTCGAAGGAATGGAGAATGTGGCTATGGTAAGGCTGGAAAGATATTCTTTCAAGGTTTCTTCTTTTATCGGGATTGGCCATTTTGCTTTGTCTGCTGATGCAGGCAAGTTCTCCTTTCATATTGGGAAGGTTGATTTCCTCACCGGAGATTTATCGGGCTGTAATTCAGTATCTGGACTGGCGCAGTTTCGGTTTGCTGTTTTCGTTTCCGTTTTTGGTTATCCGTTCTTTTCTTGTGGGAATAACATGCACTCGGGCATTATCGTGGGCTGCTGCCGTTGCAGTAGTGATTAATATTCCTTTGAATTATATTCTGATATTCGTTGGAGGACTGGGAATATCGGGAGCTGCCATTGCTTCTTCTCTGGCAGAGATGGGTTCTTTGGTGATGCTTCTTTTCTATGTATGGCTGAAAATAGATAAAGGGAAATATGGATTGAAACCGGTATATGACGGAAAGCTGTTGGTGGATGTGCTGAGCTTGTCGGTATGGAGCATGCTTCATGCCTTTATCAGCGTGGCTCCGTGGTTCTTGTTCTTTGTGGCGGTGGAACATTTGGGTAAAACGGAATTAGCCATTTCCAATATTACGCGAAGTGTATCTGCTGTCTTTTTTGTAATAGTCAATTCTTTTGCGGTCACTACGGGTTCGCTGGTCAGTAATGCGATTGGGGCTGGAGAAAGGAGGGCTGTTTTCATTATCTGCCGTAAGATACTGAGGTTGGGCTATTCTGCTGGATTTCCACTGATAGGGGTAGCTGTATGTTATAATCGCTTGATAATAGGAATCTATACAGATAACGAACTGTTAACAGAGCAGGCTTTCATCCCTTTTGTTGTGACGTTGCTGAATTATACCTTTGCCTTGCCAGGCTATGTATATCTCAACGCAGTTGGAGGAACCGGTAAAACCCGGATTACTTTTCTTTTCCAAGTGACTACCACTGTCGTGTATCTGGGGTATCTTTATTGGTTAAGCGCTTGCACTCATGCATCCTTGGCTATTTACTTAACGGCAGAATACCTTTTTGTGATTTTGCTGGCACTGCAATCGGTTTTCTATTTAAGAAGTAAACAATATTAGAAACATATCGAATTATGATGACTAAAATATATCCGCGTACGGGAGATAAGCAAACCGTATATCTTAATGCTGTTGTAAAGGATCCTCGAATAGAGGTTGGTGACTATACTATTTATAATGATTTTGTAGCTGACCCTTTGTTGTTCGAGAAAAACAATGTGCTGTATCATTACCCCATCCATCAGGAGAGGCTGGTTATTGGTAAATTCTGTTCCATTGCTTGCGGTACGAAATTTCTGTTCAACTGTGCCAATCATACGTTGAAATCTCTGTCTACTTATACATTTCCTTTATTTTACGAAGAGTGGGGATTGAAGAAATCGGACATAACGGATGCATGGGATGACAAAGGAGATATTATAATAGGTAATGATGTTTGGATTGGTTATGAAGCGGTGATAATGGCTGGTGTTCATATAGGAGATGGGGCGATTATTGGTGCACGTGCTGTTGTGACTAAAGATGTTCCCCCTTATACAATTGTAGGGGGAACTCCTGCCAAAGAAATCAGGAAACGTTTTGATGAGGATGTGGTGAAGAAATTATTGCGGCTGCAATGGTGGGATTGGTCGATTGATGAGATACGCCGTTACTTGCCGCATCTTGTACAAGGCTGTTGGGATAGATTTCCTTAATAATCCATCATCAGTGAGTTGCCGGTCTTGCCTCGTGAAATGTCAAGGTTAGGCGGTGCATAGCTCTGGTTACAGCTACATAAAGCATACTCTTGTCAATTTCCGAACGGTAATTTCTCTCATCCGTCTGTGGAATAATGACTTCGTCAAACTCAAGCCCTTTTGCCATGTGGGCAGAGGTGATGACGATGCCTTGCACAAATGCGGAGCTTTGACTTGATAGGAAGCTGATATCATTGGCATATGATTTCAGCATGTCTGCCATCTCCTTGGCTTGCTGCTCCGTCTTGCATATGATGCCAAGAGATTTATATCCGGATTTCCGGTAAGTGGAGATTAGTCCCATAATGCCGGACAGTTCTTCTACGGCACTGCCGAACTGCAGGATTTGTGGCTTTTCTCCATGCCGGGCAACCGGTTCCAGCTCTGCGTTGGGATGAATCTTTTGCGCAAAATCCGTAATCTCGAAGGTGGAACGATAACTCTTACACAATTTCATGATTTCACTTGCAGTAAGTGACTTTTGGATAGTTTCTGCTGTGGATGAGCCATAAGGATTCACGGACTGTCCTGCATCGCCCAACACGGTTTTCCGGCATGGAAAGAGTTTCTGTATTACCTTGTACTGTATGGGCGAATAGTCCTGCATCTCATCTATCAACAGATGTTTGACTCTGCATGGCTGGTTCCCGTTTCCCTCCAATGCCAAGTGTAGGTATGCCAGCGGTGCCAAGTCTGAGTATTCGAGTGTATGTCCCTTTCGCATTTTGAACATTCCGGGATTATTTGTCCATTTAAAGAAATCTTTGTAGACTTGAATGTCGTTATTACCTGCAAACATTAGTCTGATTTCTTTCTTCAGAAGGTTTCTTCCGGCGGTGGTTACCGTAAAGGCGTATTGTATTTTCAACATATCCAGCATATAATCAGCCATAGCTTCAAATCGTCGGCGTATGGGGTAACGGTTGAAACGTAGGTACTGTTCTTCGATAAACGGGGCAGGTATGGTGATGTATTTGGTCAGCTTCACATCTGCTGCCTTGAAGTAGGTGTTCTCTATGTGGAGGATAAACTTGTTAAGCTCTGAAATGAAACCGAAAGAGGCTTTATAGGCTATTCTGTCGATGAGGCTTGAGGATGGCTTCTCTAACAGTTCATTCACTAACCCGAAGTATGTTTGGTACTTATATTTGTGTTCCAACACTCCGGAGAGTATTTGTTCCATACTGGTTTCGGGCACGGTTTCTTCCCCAAGTTCGGGGAGGACGTTGGAGATGTAATCGGAAAACACTTTGTTGGGGGAGACAATCAGAATATCTTTTGACGAGATGCTGTCTCTGAAGGTATAGAGCAGGTAGGCTATGCGGTGCAGGGCTATGGATGTTTTTCCAGAGCCGGCCACTCCTTGAATAATAAGCGTGCGGATATCTTTGTTGCGGATAATCTGGTTCTGTTCCCGTTGGATGGTGGCAACGATATTTTTCATCTTGTCATCTACATTGGAACTTAACTCTTTTTGCAGAATGTCGTCATGGACGGTCAGGGCACTTTCAATCATAAATTCCATTTTGCCGCCCCGAATTCTGTATTGGCGTTTTAGGGAAATTTCTCCTTTAATCTCTCCCGATGGAGACCGATAGCCTGCTTCTCCTAATTCATGGTCATAGAACATGCTCGAAACAGGTGCTCGCCAGTCATGGATAAGGGTAGCTCGACTTTCCGGGTCATAGAAGGTATGGATGCCTATATAGATAGGCATCACTTTGCTGTTTTCTTTCTTTTCCAAAAAATCAATTCGTCCGAAGTAAGGAATGGCAAGTATCTTGGTGAGCCGCTTACGCTTGTTGATTACACTTTCCCCCAAGGCAAAATGGTTTAGGATGCTTTCGCGCATGGAGCGTATCTCGTGCGGGTCGATGTCTTTGTTGGACCAGATATAGTCTTTGTATTCTGCCAAGGTGTCGACGTGGTCTTTCACTGATGCGTCGGTATTACCGATAACCTTTTTCAGAAAACTGATTATTTGCTTTAAATATTCTTTCTCTTGTTTCTCTGTTTGATTGAATGCCATAATTAGTTGTTGCTAAAAATAAGACAGTGTGCAAAATTAGTGTATTGTATCGGGAAGGGAAATGGCTATTTATAGCTATATATTGGGGAGTTTTATATCTTTGCACATTCAAAAAAGTGGAGGTAAATGGATATTCATGAGCTTGCAAGGCAGAATCAGCAATCTGCATGGAAAGTATTGGAAGATACCCGTATTATTGAAGCATGGGAGCGCATTGGAGCAACCGTTCATTTGGTGGGCTCACTCCGTACCGGGCTGTTGGCGAAAAGTAGGGATATAGATATCCATATTTATACCGATAGGTTGGATGTAGGAGAGAGTTTTTCGGTCCTCCGGGAACTTGCGGAACGGTTGCCTTTGCAGGAAATACAATATAGGAACCTTATCCATACGGAGGAAGAGTGCATGGAGTGGCATGCTTTATATAAGGATAGAGAACAGAATACTTGGAAGTTTGATATGATTCACATCCGGAAAGGTTCCAGGTATGATGGTGTTGTAGAAAAGGTGACTGCCGCTATTGCGGAGCGCCTTACTCCTGAAATTAGGAAAACGATATTGCAAATCAAATTCGATGTGCCGGATGGTGTAACGATTCCAGGTATAGAGATTTATCATGCTGTCTTTACGGGAGGTGTCCGCACTTATAAGGAGCTTGAAGAGTGGCGCAAAACAAATCAGTTGGCGGACAGTCTCGGTTGGCTTCCGTAATCTTAGAGGTAGATACCAAGATTTTCTACTATATGGATGGCTTCCATTATATTGTTGGCATCTAACTTGCTTAGGATGTTTTTCCGGTGATTGTTCACAGTATAGATGCTCACTCCCAGCTGGTAAGCGATTTCCTTGCTTAGAAAACCTTGTCGGATGAGTCGTAATATTTCTTTCTCCCGGTTGGATAATTGTTTGTCGGGAGAAACAGTGCATGTTGGAAGTATCTCTCCCGTTTTTCTGTTCACCACCGTCCGTTTGATTCTTTCGATAGGGGTCTGGTCGGGAAGTATGTCCATTACTCCCATGATTATCCAGGCTTTACCATTCCGGTCTGTTTCTATGATTTGTTGCCGGCTGCTTACATTGATATACTGTTGCCGTGCATTCAACATACGGAATTGAAATATTTGCCGGTAGTCATTTCTTTCTTCCGGTGGGAGTGAGTAGATGAACTGTCCATGCTCGATTTGGCATTCTGTGAGTTGAATTCTGTCATCAGGGTGTATTCTCTCTTCCAGTAAATCGCCTTGTTGCCTGATTGTCTTTATCCAAGTGGGATTGTATCCGAAAAGATGGGCAAAACTGTCGGATGCAAAATCGTATCTTTCTTTAAATACGTCAACTGTAAAAATACAGTTCTGACTCATTTGTGAGAACGCTTGCACGGATATTCTTTTCTTGTTCCACAAATCATAGTCTACATCGGGACCGCTAATCTGCTGTCTTGCCCATAATTCTTTGGGAGTTGTCTTGTTGGTAGTCATGGAACAAAGATAACTGATAATTTTCTTTTGAGCTTTATCTTTTACGGGATAATATTATTTCTAAGAATATGTTGTAGGGTTGGATTAAGTGGCTACCTTTGTAGGCCGTGTCATTGGGGACGTCGTGAATGAAAAGCAAACGAGTAATAAATTCAATATGTGATAAGATGAAAGATATACCGGCAGACAGCTTAATAAAGAATTATTTTCCTGTAAATTATATAGATTCTTTTTCTAAAGTGATGGTCACTGGGCAGGCATTGACACCGGAAGATTTTCGCAATCTTGCCTTCAGCCGATTTCCTAAATGGATTGGTTGGCTCATGAATTTCAGGAATGCGATTGTAAAGCCATTAGGACTGGATACAGCAACCAGATTTACAGATATGGTCTTGGATAAAAATCTGCATGAAGAAATTCTCGGAATGCTGGATAAGCATCTTGATTTCCATGTGTCCATGTGGTGCGGGGAATATCACGAAGGAAAACAAGAACTTCGGATTACTACTGTTGTGAAGTACAATAATTGGCTGGGAAGGGCATATTTCTTTATTATCAGACCTTTTCATGGGATAATAGTAAAGTCTATCTTAAAGCATGTTGCTGGGGATAGGGGGAGTGGGTGTAAATAAATACTCCCATTGAAATATTATCATTTCAATGGGAGTATTTATTTGAGTGGTGCCACCAGGAATCGTAATCTTTCTCCAAGTGGCTCTATATCATCACTTTTCAGAATCGCCTTGACAGTATTCTCCTCCTATTACTCCACCGCTGGACTTCAGCGTTCTGCGCATCGCTGCATGGTGGTTTCACGCAGCAAAGGTAGTGATTCTGATTGAAAAACCAAAAGAATTAAGCGATGATGTAATTATTCCCCTTCTGGAAAGAATTGTTGAGGTTTTACCAAGGGAGATAAGTCGGGAAAATATTTCCGAAATGCCTCACGATAGATACGACAAATATCCTCATCAGTAATTTCATCATCTATGATTTTATACAGAGCTCCATCATGAAGCGGAAGAACGAGATCTACTTTCCAACGATAGCGATTATAGACATCGATTAAAGCCTGCTTGAATATAAGTGACCCTATGCTTTGAATCCTGTGATTAAGTATTTTATGGCAATCAGTATCCATATTAAGAATTCTGCTGTTTCCCAAAAGGGAGGAAACTTTAGGAGCGTTTACCAGTGATTCTAAATCGTCTTCAGAGCAATAACGATTAAAGAATCCTTTAAGTTTCTTAGCGCATACCCCTCCATAGATAAAACAGTAAAAGAGAATCTTAGCCTCTGATCTATCGCAATTAGCGATTCTCTCAATTTCTGAATAAATCCTGTTTTTTTCATAAAGGGATATCAATTCTTTCCTATTCGTAAGACCCGCAAGTATACCTGCTTCAAACTGACTGTAGTCCACATACAGATATCTATGATTGACAAAGGTCTGATGGGAGCAGTTAAATAGTTCACGAAATTCTTTGCTCATATTTTGTAATGACGGATTACGCAAAATAATACGCGATGTGCGACTACCCACGGGTTTTACTACAGGCGTGACTATATTCAGATTCTTCCTTATAGCACTCAAATATGTAAGTATCCTAAGATTGCGCTCCGCATTTTTCCGCATCACGAAATGGTTGAAGCTTAGGGTATTTCTTACATAAAGCCTTTAATCTCCCATATTTCAGATAATGAATTGGAAGATTCAATTGATTATACAAAGCCTCCAAATTCGGCTGCACCTGACCGAAATCAAGCTGAATTCGATTTAGGGCACGATAGAGCTTTTTATGCTGCACCTGACAAAACTCCTTAAGTTGATCATTCCGAAACTCTATGCCACGAGCGACTAAATCATACAGCACACGATTTACGGGTATTTCTATTTTCTCAATACGTGGCCATTCTTCTTCTCCTCGCCTTTTCATTTCCTGATAACAGTCTATCATAAGTCTAAGTGCTTCTTCATGTTGTTCCTCGGGTCGCAACGGCAGTTCCCGACCAGTATAATACAAAACCATTTCATGTGGAGACCAGCACTCATTCTGTTCTTCACAATACTCCACGGATTGGCGAATTTGCAGGTCTAGACATTCAAAATCAAGCAAATCAAATCTACTGATACCACCATAATTATTACAAAGCAAATGGATAACTTCCGTTATCTGACACGTAATGATTCTGTCGTGATAGAAGAGCCCATTTCTTGTCAAATTGATTACTATGCGCTGATCGTCTGCTACGTCACAGCCATAAAGACAACAATCAAGATAGATTACCACATATTCATTTTTCTTTTCTCATAAGCCAGAGTACATATCGGTGTATAGGTTCTTATTGGGGGATTTGAAAAGATAGGATGAAACTTGTCCCATCAGAGTGAGTTCTTTTTCTTTATTCCGATGCAGGAACACTGACATCGAAGCAAGGGGCTTGAGGTTCACGGGTAGCATACCTGACACAGATTCCGGATTAAGGGAACGACATGCTATCAATGCCGCCCTTATCTGCATATAACCATGGAATCTTTGCTTGCCAAGCATATTCATGATAACTCGCACGTAGGCAGGACGCACCGAGCACAAATAAATTATTATCGCTGCATTTTCTATGCGGTGCGTGGCGTCGTTTCGCTCTAATTCTACAGCAGCATATCTCACCAACTGTTCATCATTGTATTTCAGATGAGCCATGAGCAGCCAAAAATGATATGCCTGCCAAGGATAGATGTCGCACTCCTTACGCATAAGCATGTTTGCAATCATGCGTTTGGCATCGTCTAAATCCCGATCATGCTTTACACAAGAAATCAACCTACAAATTAAAGGTGTATCAACAGGTGCAACCTTTAAGGTGTCAAGGAAGAAAAGCATATTCTTGTAGAAATAATCCCAATATGACACAAGCGTAATTGGATAGTTACAAAGTATGTAGAGAAGGAATTTCTTTTTACGTTGTATATCTTTTGTATGCTCTTTAGAATTTCTTTTTAACGAATCCATGATTTCGTGAAGAGTGTTTACTAATAAAGCGATGCCGTTTTCGCGTCGTCCGAGATCTTCGCTCCTGATGAGTTGTTTTATCTTTTGATTAGTGTGATTATATAGACTCAGTCCTTCACGAAATTCGTCGACCTCCATTTTTTGTTTTCGAAGGTTATACAAACCACCTTAGAGGAGTTTAGGCAAAGATTAAGACGACGCAACTCACCTTCGAGCGATTGCAACACATTGCGGGCACTAAAATAATCTGGTGCCATAAAATAAATGTCATCCATAAAGCGACAGTATTCTATAGCTTGTGCCTGAATCTGGATATCAACATGACTGAGATAGAAGGTCGCCAATAATGAGGATGCGTCACTGTTTTGTGGAAGTCCACAGTTCGTTTGGGAGTCCGAAATTTCTGAAAACATTTGCTCAAGCAATTTTATTGCGTTGAGAGCATCCGCATCAGTTGCAATTTCACGTAAGAAGCCTATAAGCGTCGCATGCGATATGTTATCAAAATAATTCACCACATCGCACTTGAATAGGCATCCCTCTCCTTTTTCGAGCCATTCGTCAATTAGATAATTCATCTTTATCCACTGATTTACACCGTTTGCTATAAGTGAATTATCCTCAGAACGATTAAGACGAGCTGCATAAACACGAGAGGAGATATATTCCTCCATCAACGGTGCCAATTTTTCTACAATAGCAATGTAAAGCAAACGATCAACAAAATTACCGACCATGGCCTTACGCTGCACCAAAGATTCCTTAGGAATATATAACACTTCCATTTCCTGGAATTTGTAATGTTCACGAACATCTTGGCTCGAAAAATAGTCGAGGACAAAATCTTGATTGCATAAATCCACATATTGCAATGGGTCGAAAAACCAATCGTCAATCATATCGCGGCGCAAATTCTTTAGTGCAGTATCAAGATTCAATCTCGTTCCATTAACACTCATCTCTCGTAGGTCAATGATGGTTTTGTCCTGTGCTATTCGAGTTTTAGTAGAAGCTCCTCTTCCTAATTTCTGCCACTGCCTTTCATAAAGCATTTCATTTATCTCGTCCCAATCTACTTGGGCGAGCATAAGCTGGTTCATTTCAAAATCAACAAAGGGATACTTTGAAATAACACTCACCATATAGGGAGCATCTGCAAGATATACGCCACCGCCTGAAATTCCATGATAATGATGGATATTTTTCAATCTCGCTATTGCAATGTACCAAATGCTTATCGTCAGGATGATAATTTAGCTCAAAATGGTATAGAATGATCTCGCCCAAAATTTAGGACAAGCGTGACATTTAAGAAGACACTCCTTATTTATCTCGCTATAGTTTTTCATCCAGACCTTGACAACTCGTGGCAGATAGGATTTTCGTACACGAATTATGGCAACATCCCAACGAGGATGGAAAAATATATTTTCATCCAAACTTTCAGAATACACCTCTAAAGTAACAAAGCCTTCCTCTGCTGCGACCATAATTGACAAATCAGTGATATCTGATAGTTGTGGATTTACAGTAGAGTCTTCTGACAGGATGTGTTTAGCTGTGACAACATAATTATATTTACTACCGGGAGATGTGACGTATAAAAATCCTGACCCATGACTATCTTGGCCCGCTACCCTCGCATCTATTTTGCAGGCATTATATTTTAAATTCAGTTTGTCCATCCAGCTCAAATTTATACTTTTTCTGTTCTGCTTCGGATATTTTTAGCTTTTCACTTAGCTCTTGGTGATAATTAAGATGAAAACGGATTTTATCATCTGTACGACGTCCCCAGTTCAATACCTTAAGCATCATTTTTTTATTCGGATGAAAATGAACCTTACCGTTCGTGAGTACTACGTAATCCGAGCATATAATTTTTTTCAAAATCTCGTGTGTGATGTTCTTGTAACTGCCATGATGAGGGAGCTTTAGCAAATCAAGACGCAGGGGATTGGTCTCAGAATAGTCGGATAATGCATCTAATAAGACTTGGGGCGTACTATCGCCAGGAAATAGATAGTTGTGCTCGCCATCAGTAAGTAACAATACAATTGAAGAAGCGTTGACTTCTGTAGTATCTAATACATTGTCATTCAGATAGTGTTCTAGCTCTTCAAACGTAGCATTCCAGTCGCATTTGGGAGACGACAGAAATTCTCCCACCCCATCCAATATTTTGTCACAACCACCATATAGGATTTTCAGCAACCAGTTATTCCCTAGTTCAAATTCTTTGCCTCGTGTTAATTCTCTGTCCCATTTTACATGAAAATCTTCCAAAGCGCTCTGTACTGAATTGGCTTGACGAATAGATAGATAATTTTCTTTATTAACAGTCGGCATTACCATTTGTGCGGAATTGAACCACACGTTGTCAACTATTTCCCAATTATCTGAATCCATAGCAAACACTCCTCCGATGTGGTCATAATCATAATGGGTTATAACAAGAAGATCAACTCGCTGACCTTGTGCTCTTACTTCATCAATCAAACAAGAATATGCATCGGAATCTGGCGTGCCTGAATCTATAATTACATTCTTATCATTATGACGGATGTTGATACAGTCACCATGTTTTGCTCGTAAAAATGATATCGTCATTGTTTTTAACTTTGTAATTTCTGTTTCATTTTCATATACCATCTAAAACAGGCAGAGCAAGTGTGGAATACAGTTTGAACAAAAGATGCAATACTTAATTATATATGCTCTTAATGTTCATTGCAATTCTATTGAAACTTAATTTCCGCAATCGACGGTTATTGTATTCCTGCCTAACATTAGTTTAGAGTCATGTCTTTCTATACTTCCACTTTTTAACGATTGTATTCCGTGAACCGTCTCTGCCAAAGAATGACTTCTGGTTCAAAGATAATAATATTATTTTGAGCCATAGTCGTTATTATCTTTCAATCTTTTGATTTCTCTATCAAAATTCGCTTTCAAGTAGATCCATTTCTCGTTTGCGGTAGATTTCAAACTCCTTTTCTGCCTTCTCAATCGCTTGCTTGTGCGAAATGTTGCCCTTGCCAATCAAGACCTTCCGTTTATGAGCGATAATCTGATTGTCCAATGCCTCTATCCAATCTTTCATCGTCATAGGATTCATTTCCAATGCTTGGAACTCGGCAAAGTCCAAGAAACCGGAAACAAGCAGGTTAAGACGTTGCAGTTCAATCTCTGAGAGATAGTTCTTGGCAATCTTCACATCGTCTTTGGTTACATAGTTGCCTTTGAAGTTCGTCATACCTACAAACGGCTTTTCATTATCCACACGATTGTAGATAACCTCCGCTGCCGTGTTCTCATGGACGGCGTAGTGCAGCTTGTTCTGTACGGTTGCAAAGAACATCTTTGTCATCTCGTCCCGTGGGTCATAATCTGTGGCTGTGGCATAGATGTCCGTCACCTGTTGATAGAAGTTACGCTCGCTACTACGAATATCTCTGATACGCTGCAGCAACTCACGGAAATACCGATTACCTCCTTGCTTCAACCGCTCATCATCCATCGCAAATCCCTTTTGGATATACTCATGAAGCCGCTGAGTAGCCCAGCGACGGAAACGGGTAGCCACCTGCGACTGCACACGATAGCCCAAGGCGATAACCATATCAAGATTATAGTGCAAAACACTGCGCTGCACTTGGCGTTTACCTTCTTGCCGAACTGTCAAGAAATCCTTTACAGTTCGATTTGGGTCTAATTCTCCATCATTTAGGATGTTGTCTATGTGCTGACTGATATTCTGCTTTGTCGTACAATATATCTCCGCCAACTGATTTTGTGTCAACCACAAATCTTCATCGGTAAAACGCACAGACACACGAGTTATCTCATCATCGTCCTGATAGAGTATTATTTTGTTTTCTTCGTTCATTGGCCTATTTCTTCTCTCTGTGATTGCAAATATAGCTAATATACTTGATTTTGCGGGCGTTCAGGCTACTTTTTGAGGCACAATGCGGTATTTCCGAGTATTATCACTATATTTGCGTTACAAATCAAAGTATTGTAATTAGCAAGCAAATTAAAACGTATGGAATCGCAAAAAGATAAACAGGCTAAAGGTCGTGTTAGTTGAGAATGGCAAAACAGGTAAATGGTTAGCCGAACAAGTAGGGAAAAATGAAGCAAACTGTTTCCCGATGGTGTTCCAACAAGATGCAACCATCCCTTGATATGCTTGTGAAGATTGCAGGACTTTTGAATGTGGACCCTCGCCAAACTCATCAATGGCGGTAATAACGATTGAATATGGCAAAGAAAACGACAAAAGAAAAAAAGAGGGGAACTCTCTCAATCTTGAATCTATATTATTTAACTGCCGCGACTATCTGCGCGGCAATGCCTCTTTGATGGATAAGCGCGATTTGCTGCTTACTCTTGTTTTCCTCCGCTTTATTGGTGAAAAGTTTGAAGATGCACAGGCAAAGATGCGTCAGGAGTGCATCGACAACGGTATTACTGATGAAGTTATGATTGAAACATTTCTCGCTAGTCCTTCGCGTTACAAGGGCATCGCCTTTGTGCCGGAAGCTGCCCGTTGGTCTATGCTTATCAATATACCCGCTCCAAAACTCAATGGTGCTCTCGATGATGCCCTGCAAGCTATTAACGACAGCGGCGAAGCCTTCAAAGGTTGTGTGAAACTCGGTTTGTTTACCTCTATCAATCTTGAAGCCAATGTCATCAAGAAAGTCGTAGATGAGGTAAATAAGGTTTCGCATCGTGCTTTCGGAGAGGAAAAAGACTTGTTCGGTCGAGTGTATGAGTACTTTCTAAAGTCTTTTGCGATAAATGCGGACAAGGAAGAGGGCGAATATTATACGCCCCATGATGTAGTAGAATTTATAGCGGCTTTTATTGAGCCGTTTGACGGCACTCTCTATGACCCTTGCTGCGGCTCCGGCGGTATGTTTGTGCAATGTGCAAAATATGTTGAGTCCAAACAGGGCGACATTACCCACGTAAATGTCTATGGCCAAGAGAGCGACCCTGCCACATACCGTCTCGCCAAAATGAATTTGGCAGTTCGAGGTATTTCACATCATCTCGGCGAGAAGAACGCCTCGACATTCACCGATGACCTTCATAAGGGGTTGACCTTTGATTATATCATGGCCAACCCACCTTTCAACAAGAAAAAATGGTACGAAGATAAGCTTAGCAATGATGCCCGTTGGGCCAATTATGCCACGCCTCCTGAAAGCAATGCCAACTATGCTTGGATTCTTCATATTCTTTCAAAACTTACCCCCAAGAAAGGCGTAGCCGGTTTCCTGCTCGCCAATGGTGCCCTCGGAGACTCTGACGCATATACAATCCGTAAGAAGCTTCTTAAACTCGACGAACAAGGCTTCGGTGATAAAGTTGAAGCCATCATCGTTTTGCCTCGTGAACTTTTCTATAATACAGACATATCCGTAACACTTTGGATTCTCAACCAAAATAAGAAAGCCAGAATGTGGCATGGCCGCAAGCTACGCGACCGCACAGGTCAAATCCTTTTCATGGATTTGCGCCAGTGGACGCAGAACCCAGTGAAAGGGGAACAGAAAAAGAAGGTCATGTTTGATGCCGAACAAATCAAGCGAGCATCCGAGATTTACTTCAAATGGCAAAGTGAGGGCACGGACGGCGCAACCTACGCCGAACCTGAGTTGTACCGTTCGGTCAGCTACAAAGAACTAGCCGAGAAAGAGAATGACTTTTCGCTCGTTCCGAGCCGTTACATTAAGTTTGTCGACCGAGACCTTGAAGCCGACTATCATAAAGTCCTCTCCGAAGCCACGACAACAATTTCCGACCTACTGCGCCGTCAGTCCGATAACAACATTACTCTTCGTAACGCCCTAAAACAACTTGGATATGAGTGCAAGTGAAACGAAATGGGTACGTCTCGGTGACTACATTGTTCAGCAAGACGAGCGCAATTTCTTTGAAAAATATCAGCTATCGGATGTTCGAGGTATTAGCATTGAAAAGAAACTGATATTTACAAAGGCTGATATGAAAGATGTTTCATTGAAGCCATATAAACTGCTTAAGCCAAATAGCTTTTGCTATGTCACTGTTACTTCTCGTAATGGCGGTAAAATCTCTTTGGCTATGAATGAAACATCAAATACGTTCATAGTATCTTCATCCTATATCACCTTTTGCTGTAAGGACGAGACCATTCTTCTCCCGGGCTATTTATTCCTTCTACTCTCTCGCCCCGAATTTGACCGCTACTCGCGGTTTAACTCGTGGGGAAGTGCTCGCGAGACATTCGACTGGGAGGAATTTTGCCGTGTCGACATCCCTTTGCCGTCGATTGAGGTACAACGTGAGTTGGTGGAAACCTACAACGGGCTGAAGGTTCTCGCCGAGCAGAATGAAGTCCTCGTGGCCTCCCTCTCCAAAATGTGCGAAGCCCTCGTCATAGAGTCTGGTAAGAAATATTCACGTGTTTTCCCTCGGGGGAGTATATTAACCAAGTTGACGAAAGAAATACTTTTGGGAAGTATACTCTTGATGATGTTAGAGGTATTAGCATAGAGCAAAAAAATTGATATATACTAAAGCCGACATGAAAGGCGTATCTCTTTCGCCTTATAAATTATTAAAGCCAAGAAATTTCTGTTATGTTTCTGTTACGTCTCGTAATGGAGGTAAAATTTCTTTGGCAATCAATAATATGGCTCAGACGTTTATAGTTTCATCATCGTATATAAACTTTGATTGCAAAAATTACTCACAGCTATTGCCTGAATATCTGTTCTTACTATTAAGCCGCAGCGAGTTTGACCGCTATTCGCGTTTCAACTCATGGGGTAGCGCAAGAGAAACATTTGATTGGTCGGAACTCTGTAGGGCTAAAATTCCCCTTCCGCCCATTGAAGCACAGCAATCAATCGTTAACCTCTATCACTGTATGGAGGAAGCCAAGGGTGTCGCTGCAATAGCTCGTGAGAAATTAAAAACTATCTGTCCAGCCCTTGTGCTAAAAGGAGCCAACGCCTAAAATGAAGTGCCATGAAACAGAGTAACGGAAAATTCTACGAAGACGAATACGAATTGGCCTTGTTAGATTTGCTTGTGGAACAAGGTTGGGAATATACTTATGGCGGTAAGATACATCGGCATAACAGGGATGTGCTGTTGCTCGATGATCTTACAAGCTATCTTAATCGGCGTTATCCTGATTTGACCGCACAGGATATTGAGGAAATTTCTAATAAGCTGCGCCATGTTTCGGGTCAGACTCATTTTGAAACGCTGCGCAACACTTATTATCTTATCCGCGATGGCTTCCGCTATGTACGGCACGACGATGGCAAAACATTCGACATTGACTTTATCGACTACGACGGAAGCGACAACACCTATCGCGTTGTCAACCAGTTTGAGGTTGGCTATGGTCTCGGTGATAACATCCGCATCCCCGACGTAATTCTGTTTGTTAATGGTATGCCGCTTTGCATTTTCGAGTTAAAGAATCCTGCCGATGAAAATGCAACTATTGCTGATGCCTACGACCAAATCCATATACGCTACCTACGCGACATACCGCATCTGCTGCGCTATTGCCCGCTATCGTGCATCAGTGATGCCACGGTAAACAATACCAAAATCGGTACGACTTATACCCCATACGAACATTACTACGCATGGAAAAAGGTCAACAACGAAGACCCGGTGGCAACTAAGGGACTTGACCAAGTGCGCACCATTGTGGCAGGAGTATATGAACCCGAGCCGCTTTATCGAAATATTCCGCGATTACTGTTATTTCCCTGACAAGGACTTCGACAAGGAGCAGGAAATAGTATGCCGCTACCCGCAGTTCTTCGCCACCCGAATGCTCCGTGAGCATGTGCGGGAGGTATACGCCCGCGGCGACCGCAAGGGCGGCACTTATTTCGGTGCCACAGGATGCGGCAAAACCTACACAATGATGTTCCTCGCCCGTCAGCTCTCGCTCCGTTGCGCAGAACTTGGCTCGCCTACAATCGTAATGATTGTTGACCGCGATGACCTTCAGACTCAGGCGGGCAAACTATTTCTGCGCTCCACCGAATATCTGAGCCTCGGAGCGGCACAGGTTATTCCGAACCGCACAATCCTAAAACAGGAACTCGCAGCACGCGACTCCGGCGGTTTCTTCATTTGCACTATTCAGAAATTCTGCGAAGAAATCGGCGAACTAAACACCAGACGAAACATCATCTGTTTCTCCGACGAAGCCCACCGCACACAGCTCGGAACGGGCACGACCCTGAAAGTCCGTACACGCACAGATGTCGATGAACCCGAAACCGATACACAGGCCATCGCTACTACGGAGAAAGACGAATCAAAGATTGGCGCATTTGTCACCAAGCCATACGCAGAACATTTGCGCACAGCATTCCCTCATGCGACCTTTGTAGGCTTTACTGGCACGCCTATTGATGAGACCATACAGGTGTTTGGTGATATTGTAGACCGCTATACCATGCAACAGGCGGTAGATGATGAAATCACCAAGCCGCTCAAATACATTCCGCGTATAGCGCAGGTTACGCTCGATAGCACCAAGGTCAAAGAGATAGACGAATACTATAAGAAGTGCGCCGACGAGGGCGCGACAGATGCCGACATTGCTGCATCCAAAAAATGCTATGAGCGCAATGGAAGTGATACTTGCCGATGAAGAACGTCTGGAACGCCTCGCCGCCGACATCATAGCTCACTACGAAGCCGCATGCGCCAACAAGCCCGACGTGATACAAAAAGCTATGATTGTCTGCTCGAAACGATACATTGGCTACAACCTCTTGCAGAAATTCCGCAAGATACGTCCCGAATGGTTCGAGGAGCGTAAGTCACCTGATGATTCTGTTCTTACTACAGAGGAACTTGAAAAGCTAAAGCCCATACCGACAATCGCCATGGTAGCCACTCGCGGTAAGAACGACCCAAAAGATATGTACGATTATCTCGGCGACAAAAAGCGCATCAAAAAACTTGATGACGCTTTCAAGCAGGAACATTCCAATCTGCGCGTCGCTATCGTTGTGGATATGTGGACTACCGGTTTTGATGTTGATTGCCTGACTTATCTCTACAACGACAAGCCGTTGCAGAAGCATACGCTCGTGCAGACAATCAGCCGTGTCAACCGCAAATACCCAGGCAAAGAATTCGGTTTCATTATAGACTATATCGGCATCCGTTCCAACATGATGGAAGCGATGCACAAGTACGGCGGTACATCATTTGGTCCGAGTGAAGACGATGTGAAGCAAGCTCTGGAAGCTATGCTCATCGAACTTGAAATACTCAAAACCTTGTTCCACGGTTTTGACATCACTCCGTTCATTGACCCGGAGGCAAAGCCTATCGACCGTCTCGAGTGTCTGTCTAATGCTGCCGACTTCATTCTCAGTAGTACGGAGAAACTGAATGTAGCCGACGAGGGTAAGAAACCGCGCCTTGTTGATGCCAAGACATTCTTCCTCGCTCACGTCAAGCGACTGCGCATCGCCTATGACATTTGCCAACCCTCAAATGTGCTGACAAATGAGCAGAATACGCTCTGCCAATGTTTTATGGCTGTCGCATCTTATATCCGCAAGACCTCCAGCGAGAAGCACGACACCGAGAGCATGAACCGCGCCGTGGAAAGCATGGTGGCTGAAGCTCTTAAATGTAACTCAGTAGTAAACATTCTCGATACGGATGTAGAGGAGAATATCTTTAGCCCGGAGTTCATTGAGCATATCAACAATATACCAGCACCCGCCACTCGCCTCGAAGTACTCATCAAAATGCTTCGTCGCGCAATCTCACAGTATAAAGATACCAACAAAATTGCCGCTGAGAAATTCGAGGAAATGCTCAAAAAGACACTTGAAGAATACCATAAACGCCGCGACGCTCTTACCGCCGGAGAGGCTACCGCCACTCAGAGCGAGACCGTCAACGAAATAGTCAAGAGTGCGACCGAACAGGCTATTGAAATTCTCGGTCGCCTTGGCGAGGACAAAGAAAGTTTCCGACAGCTCGGCCTTACATTCCAGGAGAAAGCCTTCTACGACATTCTCATGGCGATGCGCGACAAACACAACTTTGAGTATGGAGAGGATAAGAAAGTTGGCACTCTCATTGTCAACGACAAATGCAAGATACTCGCCAAGAAGATTAAGGAACTTATTGACACACAGTCATCGTTCACCGATTGGCTGAACAATGATAATGTGAAAGCCGATCTCAACGGCAAGTTATTCTTCCTGCTCGCCAAGAACGGCTATCCACCCACATACAGCGACGAAGTTTTCAACGAAGTCCTAGACCAAGTAGAAAACTATAAGGAGCATCAATCTGCTCCACGTTTATATCGTGTTAATTCTGACTATTATTCATCTATGGTTGCAGAACCGTAATAGAAATATCCTTATGAATATGATAGCACCATCAAAAGAACAAAGTAAGCGTTCTGCAGCACATGTTTTTGCTGCTTTTGAATATCAATGGAATTACTTTGTTCTGCAACTATTAGGCATAATTGATGATTCGACTACCGTAAGTTTTGAACGTCTTGATGATGTTGATAAACAGACGGGAGAGAGCATAACGCTGTATCAAATAAAACATAGCGTCCAAAAAAATGCTAATGGTGAAACAATAAACCTAAGTAATCGTGATACAGACTTATGGAAAACTATATCTATTTGGATGAAGCTTATTGACGAGCAACCGGATATGTTAAATAGCCACAAGTTTGTGTTGGTGACAAATAAAGCAATTTCTGAGAATGCTTTTGTGAAAGCTCTTGAAAAATTTGGAGCAAATCAGTCTATCGACGAATTAAAATCAGCTCTTATTTCCATTCAAGAATCCGAAAGAGGCAATAAAGATAAGACCGATACCACCAAGAAGAAAAGCGTTGATATTTCAGAGATTATTACGGAATTGTTAGGTAAGTTGTACCTGTCACAATTTTGTGCACGAATCTCTGTTTCTGAAACCTCGGATTTATTGAAAAAAGAAATAAAGAATTTAATGGCCACCCGCTTTGCTTTAAGAAACAACCGCATAGAATGGGTTTATGATCAACTTATGACAAAATTAAGGGACGACTCAGTGAAAAATATTGAGAATGGTGAACCAGTATCTTATGCTGGGACGATTTTTAAAGAGCAATACCAGAGTGTAATTGATATTGGACGTCAGAAAATTCATTTCAGAACGGACTACGACCTTAATGAATTTAATGGCAATCCCCGTGACTTGTTATTTATGAAACAATTATTTGTCATAGGTGATACAAGAGAGGAGAATGTAGATGAAATTGCTGAACGCACGTTGTGTTGGTTATGCTTTAATAATAATCTTCATGAACATTGGGATGATAATGTAATCGTTCCAGATGATGTGAAACAATTAACCCAAAATGTATCTTCAGCATGGAGACGTTGTCACAACTCTAAACATAGAAGACTATCTCCAAATTGTACCGAGATAGAATTGTGTGAAGCCGGATGTGATACGGTTGATGAAATGAGAAAAGAACGATTTTCTTTAGCTGAAACTCCGTTAGAGCAATTCTTAAGCGAAGGGTGTATATATTACTACTCAAATTCTCCAACAAATATAATCCCCGAATTACCTTTAATTGGTTGGCATCGTGATTGGGAAGATAAATTTAAGAAGTCATGAACAGAGTCTACAATAATGAAGGAATAATTATGGCATGCATAGTCCGAATTCTCAGAGAAAGAGATATGGATATAGCTCTATTGTATCTTGTTAGTACAATCCTGATAGACCGTCAACTAAGTACAGGGTTGCATGGCTGCATGGATTTCAAGCAGCTTTCCAGTCGCATTAAAAATCAAGGACTAATATCTCGTAAATTAGATTCGTTTGGCCCATATTTCATAAATGCTATGATAATACTAACACAAAGCAAGATTATTGCTGTATCAGAAGGTGTACTGCGATTAATCGATCTATCCTTTCCTTCTGGAAAATTGAGTTCCAGAAGATTGGGTCGTATAATCAATAATGCAGATCATTTATTAGATATGTGCAAGGACTTATCAACCGAAGAAATTTATAACGATTTAAACGTACTCCTATGAATCTATATATTGAAAGCATAAAATTATGGTTCAAGGGTTTTAGTGAAGACGTCCTAAAGACGGTAACCTATCCATTCAAGCCCAATAAAATAAATGTTATTACAGGGGATTCTTCCACTGGCAAATCATCGATACTCGGAATTATTGATTATCTTTTCCTATCAGACAATCCTGTAATTGTAGAAAATATAGTTAATGAAAATGTGGAGTTCTATGGTATGCATTTATATCTTGATGGAATAAGTTACATCCTTATAAGAAAAGCTCCGTATCTTGGGAAAGGTTCGCAAGATGTATATTGGAAAAAATCAGCAAGAATACCCAACGCCATATACCCCTACTCATACAGTTGGAGAGATGAGAACAATGCTTACGAGTATGTTCAATGTCCCGAAACATGATGTGAAGATTGGTCATAGAACATTTCCTATGACTTTCAGACATTTTTTACCATTTAATTATCTGACAGAGGATATTATATCATCAGCTAATACATATTTTGACACGGCTTTTTTTATGAGCCGAAGTTTTGATGCACACCTTGATTATGCCTTGGAGTATGTCAATGGCATTAGGTGTCATAATGGGAAAGAAGTAGAATCTGCAATTCAAAAGGCAGAAAGGGAATTGAACCAATATCAGCAGAAGCATCAAAAAGCACAAGCTGATGAAATAAAATATAAGGACAGTCTCATTTCTATTTATGAAGACGCATTGCGTCTTAACCTAGTCCCTGCCGACAATTTGTTTATTTGTGAAAATGCAAATGAACTACAACATTATATTCAACGAACTATAAATGAATACGACAAACTCATCAAAAACGATGAAGATACAAATAAATTAGAGAGACTTAAAAAACAAAGGGATGAACTTAATTCTAAATTAAGTATCTACAACTCTCTACTTTCGGAGATGGGCAAACAGAAAGATGCAGGAATAAAGATTCAAGACAGCCTACGTCCTATTTCCTACATTAGAGAGCACATAGATGAGGTCATTCTGTGCTCTGAAACGACAGAACTTCTTGATTTGTTAGAAAATCAACTTATACAAATAAAGAAGTCAAGGATAGAAACGCCTAAATTGCCTATTGATTTCAATGCAAGGTATGAAGAATTAAAAAAAGAACTGAAAACTTGCGAAATGAACTAAAACGATTAACGTTTCTCCGTAAAACTATTGTTAATCCTAAATGGCTTAACATGGCTCTAAGTCTTAAATATCGACTGAAAGATTTGAAGAAACCACAAGCAGATGCTTATCTACCAAATGTTGAGCAAGATATGCTGTCAGAAATTGAATCATTGAAAATTCAATTAAAACAGATGTATTTATTGCCTCATGATGTGAAAGAGGTATTGAACGAATATATAAACCTTAAATCCGCAACTCCATTCCCGAAGTGCTACCTACATAAAGAGAAATGGACTTTTGATTCGTAAGATAACCATTAAGTCCTCGCGTCCGTTTCAATGCGCATACCATCCCCTTACCCCATAAA
>ENA-OQBL01000275-OQBL01000275.1-human-gut-metagenome-genome-assembly--contig:-NODE-275-length-29270-cov-5.026318_pt1 | contig 29270 bp, 16 predicted proteins | sample MGYA00242747_ERZ504553 | MGnify/ENA primary metagenome ERZ504553 (study PRJEB26092, sample SAMD00036240) | human gut metagenome | host: Homo sapiens | study: EMG produced TPA metagenomics assembly of...
GTAAGCGCAGAATCTCCCCTATATCCTTTTGACTACACCAAAACCGCCAATCCAGAGTTCGCCTTCTGCCCAGTAAGGGCAATCCCTTCCATACTCATCCACAACACGATATGCCTGATATCTGAGTGGCTTTCCATAGGGAATAGATTTCCAGTTTTTTCGGCATCGGCAGGGTAACATTCTGATAATTGGACCAGATACTTGCCTCTGTAGCTCCTCCCATAGCGACAAACTGGCAATCCTCTGTCCATGCCACAACCCTCTCCGGGAGGTCCATCCCAATCCAGTCTCCGGAAAGCATAACCGCCCTAATCGGCAGTTTCTGTTTCATGGATTCCGCCCGTATCAAAAGCATTTCCAGAAGCACCGGCACTGAATTCCAAACGGTAATCTGGTATTTCAACACCTGTTCCAGCCAGTAATCTGCATTCCTTCTTTCCTGCTCCGGAAGCAATACCAATGTTCCTCCTGCGCCTAAAATTCCAAAAACATCATATACCGACAAGTCAAAATCCATAGCCGAAACAGCCAACGCCCGATCCGCACTTGTCACATGGTATTTTTCATTAATATCCTGAACCGTATTCCATGCGCTTTCATGTGCAATCTCTACGCCCTTTGGAACACCTGTAGAGCCTGACGTCATGATGATATAGGCACTGTCCTTCGGCGACACCTCCGGCAGTTTCACATTTTCCTGTCCCTCTTCCATACCTTCCATCACAAGGATTTCCGTACCTTCCGGCCAATCCAGTTTTTCGGATAATTCCCGATTCGTGACCACATAGCGGACTTCCGTTTTCTCATGAATTAACGCTCTCCGGTCTTTAGGCTGGCTCAAGCTGACCGGAAGGTATGAATTTCCGGAAAGCAAAATTCCTAATGCCGCCTCGATCTGTTCTATCCCTCGCGGCAGGGTAAGTGCAATCGGGACGCCCTTAATATCCTTTTCTGAAATTCCTGCCGCCACTGCTGTTGCCCGTGTTTTTAATTCCCCATAGGATACCGACCTTCCGCTTCCCGCATCAATAAGCGCAATATCTTCCGGGCAAACTTCCGCATGGTTCATAACAGCCCAATGCAGGCATTCCGAACGCTCCGGCACTCCTGTATGCGCTGTATCTTCAACTTCTCTTTTTCTTTTTTCCGGAAACACATCAAATCTCTGATTCCAGTCCTTCTTTCCCAATTCATGCAGAAGAATCTCAAAACTCTCCAACATATCCGGGATCATATTCTCCGGGAATAACTCATCCACGCTGTCCCATGTAAGCTGTACGCCATTTTCATCTTCATAACTCTGAAATCATTCCACACCTGCGGCGTCTGGGAAATCATATCAGGAAAACTGCCCCAGTTCTTTCCGGAACGTATCATTTACCAACGGCGTTCCCAGATTGCAGGCAAAAACAACCGGAGCCACTGCCGATGCGTCCCCACACATCTGCGCAATGTCTCTCTGTACTTGCACGCCGGAATATGCCGTATACTTCATATCCTCATGAAGCTGCTTCTGAATCCTGTCCAACAATTCCGCAAAAGTCGGATTTTCTTCGCAGTTAATCTCCAGCAATAACAGAGTAGTAAAATCTGCTATTACTTCCTCTAACCCCTGCTGCTCTGTTTTCCGGTTAAAAAACGGGATGTTAATAAGGAAACAATGATTCCTGCTCCATCGTTCCAGAACCACCGCATATGCAGTAAGAAGAACCATTGCCGGAGTTGTCTGGTATTTTTTTGCCCGCATTTGCAAATGATCCCATTCTTCCTTTTCGATTCTCACAATCCTGCGGTTGAACACCGTTTTTTCCACTTCTTGCGGACGTTTTGCCAATGGAAGGTCAGGGCCTTTTGGCAAATGCTCTAAACGATTCTTCCAGTATTTTTCTGCGTTTTTCCGTTCCTCCCCTTCTTCCTGTTTCTGCCGTTCCAGATAGGAAGCAAAATTCCACCCTTTTGATTCTTTCGGCAGGTTTTCCCCTCGGTAAGCAGATGCCAAATCCCTCAATAATATCTGCAGACTCTGTACATCAGCAACCAGAAGCGCCATGTCCACATGAAGGCGTGCCTTATTTTCAGGAAAAAGCGTAAGCTCTATTCCTGCTACTTCGCCTTCCTCAATCTTTAACTTCCGATGGGATAAACGTTCTCTGACAGATACTGCCATTGCCTCTGCTTCCTCAGATGACATCCGGGAAAAATCATGAACCTTTATTTTTTCACAATACGGCTTATCCAGGATTTTCTGTGTTCCATCATCCAAAAAGCAGGCGCGCAGCATAGGATGATGATACTGCAGTACATTCCATGCTTTTTCCAGACGCTCCGGTTCTATGTTTTCCCCATCAAACTCCAAATATGCGTGACAGTCTATCCCTCCAAGATACTGTTCTTCATCCCTGCCAACCCAATATGCATACTGTACGTCTGTTAAAGGAAACGGCTGTTTCATATCCTTTTCCGGCGTTATCTTAGATTCTTGCGCCCGTTTTTTGCCCGCTTTTTTCTTCATGCTGCGCTGGATTAACGCCCACCAGCCTTCAAAGGTGGGATTTTCCATCAATGAACCGAAAGAAACCTTAACCCCCTGTTTTCTCCACTGGTTTACCAGACGCATGATCGTCAGGGATGAAAGCCCAAGCTCCAACAGATTTTCGGAATCTCCAAAATCTCTAGCTACCGGCAGTTTTTGTTTGATCTGTTCCTTTATCTCTATATATTCCATGCTACTGTCTCCTTCTACTTTTCCTGCGCCATCCGTTCTAATGCTTTCTTATCTATTTTCCCTACGCTGGTCAGCGGCCATGTTTCAACCCGTTCTATCTGATCTGGCATTTTATACGCCGCAACGCCTATTTCCCGCAGAAACCTGTGGATTTCCTGTAAATCGATCCCGGCTTCATCATCGGTTACAAGGAATGCGCATATCCGATTTCCAAGGGTTTCATCCGGAACGCCGACAACGGCTGCCTCTTTGATCTCCAGATGCCTGCAAAGGTAAGCTTCAATCTCTGAAGGCATGATCTTTTCTCCGGCGCGGTTAATCTGCTCTTTGATCCTCCCACCCAAACGCAGTCTTCCGTCTTTCGTCCACATAGCCTTATCGCCCGTCCGATAAAATCCGTCCGGCGTAAAGCTCTTTTTATTCGCTTCCTCCGCCATATAATAACCATCAATCGTATACGGGCCTCTGGATAATAATTCCCCAAAAACTCCTTCCGGTACGGTCTTATCCTCTTCATCCACAATCTTCACTTCATCCGCAGGAGACACCGGAGTTCCCTGGCATCTTGCAATCAGGGAATCTTCATCTTCCGGACTGGTAAAGGACAGCAGCCCCTCCGCCGTACCAAATACCTGCATCAGTTTGCAAGGCCATTCTTTAATGATCTTATCTGCAAGGGAATCTTCCAGCATTGCGCCGCCCACCTGCAAAATTCGCAGGCTGGATATGTCATAATCTTCATCCCATTCCAACATTTCCATGCACACAGTAACCATAGCAGGAACCAATGCGGTAATCGTAACGCCTTCCTCTGTAATTGCGTCAAGGATATCATCCGGGCTGGTCGCAGACGCAAGCACAACTTTTCCTCCCACGTCCAGCGTGCCTAAAAGCCCCGGGCAGCATAACGGGAAATTATGAGCTACCGGAAGAGACGCCAGATAAACGTCACTGCTATCCAGGCGGCATCTCTTCGCGGACATGCGGGCATTATACATATAATCCGTATGGGTGCGCGGAATCAGTTTTCGGAACCCCTGTCGTCCCGCCTGACAGCAAAAGCACCGCCGTTTTCATACCCATCCACAGCCGGAAATGCTCCATTTTTCTCCACACGTTTCCGCAATCATTCCACTGATATCCCCGGATTCGCTATCTACAAATATATGCCGGATACATGAATATTTCTCTTTCATCGCATTTGCCATCGGCACATATGAAAATCCCAGATATTTCTCCACCACAATATAAGCGGCCGGCTTTTGCCAGTTCAATAATTCCTTCCAGTTCCGCCTCCCTGTGGGCCGGCAGCATCATGATTGGCACCGCCCCAATCTTGGAAAGCGCAAAAAACACAATCACAAAAGAAATCCTGTTCGGAAGCTGCACAAGCACTTTATCTCCCTTTAAAATCCCTTTACGCAGAAAAGCTGCCGCAAGACAATCTGCTTTTTGCTTTAATTCCATATAACTGATCTCGTCTTCACTGTCCGTGACCGCAGTTCTTTCTCCATATTTTTCCGCCCACCTATCAAGCTGTTCTCCAAAGCCACATCTCTCCCAGCCTTCCAGATTCTCATATTTGCTCATATCTTTCTTATAACCCATTTTATCTGTCTCCTTTCTTATGCGCCGCCACATACGCAGCATATCCTTTGATCCTGACCGGATACAGAAACCAGTCCTGATCTTTCTTATCTTTTTCTGCAATTTTTCCGTTTCTGACAGAGAAGAAATCCATTCCTCTTCCTAATCCAATCCCAAGCGCCTTTACATATGCCTCTTTCGCCGCCCAGTACTGGAAAAACAGATCCGGTCCTTCATTTTTTACATCTTCCGCTTCTTCTGCAGTATAAAAATTTTCCGCTATCTCCCTATAGTCCGGGCACTCTGCCATCTCCTGCACATCCACTCCGATATCCATTCCGACAGCGAATACCGCCAGTATGAATTCACCCGAGTGCGAAATGTTAAAATCCACTGTCCGCTTTCCTGCAATCTTTTTATGATAAGGCTTACCCAGTTCATTGACAGAAAAATCAATCGTTTCCATATCTAAGTATCTTTTTAAGAGGATCCGCACGACAACCTTCCCGGCTATATAACGCATCCTGTCTTCAGGAAAACGGAATCTTCCGGCTTGCTCCAATTCCTGCCCACTCAGGATATATTCATGGTTCTTCCAGAAATCTGTCATTTCAGGCCAGCGGATACACCATATATGTATCTTATTTTCACGGATATAAAGTTTGTCTGCTGACAGAAATTCCTTTTCTCCGTATCGTTTAATCTCCATTTTTCATTCTCTAAAGCAGTCTCATGACCTCACTTATTACTTCGTCTTCACAATCCCGCAGATAAAAATGTCCTCCCGGAAATATCCGGTAGTTAAAATCATTGTCCGTATACTTTCCCCATTCCAAGATCGCACTCTCATCCGCTTCGCCGTCCTTTTCTCCGCCAAATGCAGCGATAGGCGTATGCAGCACTATTCCCGCCTTGTCATAATACGTTTCATCCATGGTAAAATCTGCCCGCAGCATAGGCAGAAAGAAATCCAGCAATTCCTGGTTCTCCAGTATCTCCTTTGGCGTCCCTTCAAATCTCCCCAGTTCCCTCTTAAATTCTTCATCCGGAAGATGATAGATTGGATTTGGCTCCGGAATGCTAGGAACCCGGCTGCCGGAAATAAACAGACATTTTGCAGTATATCCCGCTGCCTCCAACCGTTTTTCCAGCTCATAGGCGATCTTCCCACCCATACTGTGTCCCCATAAGGCATACGGTCCGTACACAACCTTTCTTACAGCCTCTTCCAGGTCATCTAACATAACCGACATATCTATATACGGTTTCTCCATGATCTGTTCTTCCCTTCCCGGAAGCTGAACTGGACATACCGTTACTTTCCCCTGCATCTTTTTCGCCCACTGGTTATAAGCAGAAGCACCGCCTCCCGCAAATGGCAGACAAAACAAGGTTATTTTCTCTTTACTAATGTTTTCCGTATTTTTTATCATTTTTATATTCACTTTTATATTCCTCTGGCATAATGTTCTTTTTCTCTCTGTTTACCATCATTTTGTAATATGTTTTTCTCAATCATTTCTTATTTCTACCTGTAATTAGTTACCTCTAACTCTTTGTCAAAAAAAATTTTTAGATCCATCCCAATATCAAACCGGACGCCAAAACAATATGCGCTACCATAAGCCCCTTTACGATCAGGGAATATCCGGTCACAGAAAAAACACCTGCTATCGCACATTCAATCACTAAAATTACCCTCGCGCGCATCCCATAAACTTTCTTCTCTTTCACATCCAGTTTCTTGCTGCTGGCATCCACCGGTGCCATAGCAAATATGAATCCAACTGCGACAAGCCATATAATCCGCATTTGCCACGTCACAATTAGGTCAGATGCCAGATACTGACTGCATAGAAGGACAAGAATACTGGAAACAATCATGCAGCTCCCTGCTTTTTCTAAATGAATTCCTCCGGCATACTGCCTTAGAACAGTAAAGGGCAATAAAATGACTAGCATCTCCAGCCAATTCCCGTTGCGATGCCAAGTATGACAGTGATAAGGTATATCGCGACCCTGCCCAGCAGTACACCGTAAGCATATTCATACAACCTGCGGTCTTTTTGCTTCAAGAATCCCGTTCCTTTTTTCGCACTTCAAAAATGCCAGCCGGTAGTTTTTTTCCCTACACTAGAATTTCCTCATTTTCTTAACTTCTTCCGGCTCTTCTTCCTGATAGTACAGCCAGTTGCACGCCAGATTTGCCGTATATGCCGTCAGGCAGAGTGCAAGACAGTTTACAACTCCAAGTACTTTGATACCCAAGCTTTTTCTGATTGTTTTTTTCATAGTTACATGCCTCCCTTTTTTTCGAAAGTTTACACAAAATCGCCCTCTTTTCAATTACCGTGGCAAAAACGGTAACTTTTTGGGCGATTTTTGCACATCTTTATTTTATTGTAAAGATCAGCTTAACAGAGAACTCCTGTTCTCCGACCTCCACTCTCATAATTCCAGCATACTTTTTAACCAGTTTTCCAACCGTATGCAGTCCGATTCCGTGACTGTCTGCATCTCTTTTGGTGCTTATGTACCGGTCCTTGTCCTTTAACAGTGGAACAACATACCCGTTGCAAAATTCCATAACAAGGAAATGTTCCTCATTTCCCATATACATCCTGCATTCCACATATCGGCCATCTTTTGTCTTTTCTGCCGCTTCCAGTGCGTTATCCAAAAGATTACCTACGATTGAGATCATATCCAGTTCTTCCAAAAAGTCCAGCCTGAGATCATTACCCAGGGTAATCTTATAGGAAATATTCTTAGATTCCGCAAGGAATTTCCTTTCGCACAGGATGCTGTTCAAGATCGGGTGTTCGCAATACACACCTTTTTGAAGGCTCTGAATCCGGACACCTAAATGTTCCATAATCTCCTTGACCTCTTGATTTTCTCCTTCTTCCATCAAACCGGCTACTGTACAAATAAATTTATTTATATCGTGTAAGAATGCCCTGTTATCCTCATTGACCTTATTCATATACTGTAAATTAGCAATCTCCGCCCTGCTTTTCTGGTAAAGCCGGGCCATCTTCTTCACTTCTTCTGATTTCTCTACAAACCGGTCAAACACTGAGAAAATGAAGATATTCGTCAATAGCAGCAGTGAAGCTCCTACCGGAACCATAACCCTGTTCATTCCTTCAAAAGAAATATTTGAATAAAACACACATCCTAATATAATGATCGTAGCGGTTGGCAGCATGAGTAGCACAGTAAAAGTTTTATTCTCAATCGTCAGATAATCCCTTTTTCTCGTTACCTGATTAATGCATTTAATAAACAGAAATGTCATGGTACTCATCAGTAGTAGCGCTAATGTCTTTTCTATTTCCGTCCCAAAACCCTCAGATGCACCAGTCACGCCATACGCATTCGTAAGCGTTGCAAAGAGAAATTCAGGAATAATTGCCAGCACATAATAGCAGCATACTATAACCAGCTTCTTCCATATATTTCCCCGGAACACAACCATTGACACAATCATATACGTTACCGGAATCATTACCATATTAAATATTGAGGATTCCAAGTGGTTGATTCCGAGCATTATCAGCGCTACGACAAAATATATGAGAAATTTTCCCCAAAAGTTTTCTCTTCTGTATGGAAGCATGTTCTTTTCCAGATCTTCCAACAGATACATTTGAAGAAGGCAGATCAAAAAATCTCTTACTATCATACCATGCCGTTCCTTTCCCCAAAGAAACATGATCAGAGCGTCAGCAAACTGACCTTTTCTCGACCTTGAAACATTCAATTGGATTCCCATCTGTAGCAGCGCCACATTCTTTTCCAATCCTTCCACTTTCGCCAGATTTACAATATAACTGTTATGTGCATACTCAAATCCCCTTCCGGCCAGACGTTCATATAAATCGCCTAAAGATTCCTTACAATGCATCTCATCTATCTCCCCCTGCCTAGCAACGTATATAGAGCAACCCCTTTTCGCCAGACAGATATATAAAATGTCTTCCGTATAGATACGAATTACTCTTCCCGCTGATGTAACCGTCACGGAAGAATCTCCACAGTGCAATTTTACTTTTGATAAAATTGCAGGGATTTCCCTTTTTAGACTTCTGTCATGCAAGTCTTTCATAATATACCGGAACGGCTGCCCAATATTGATGCTGTCTGAAGTCGGTTCAAAGTATCCGGAGCAGAACACCAATATCGCTGCCCTATTGTATTCCCTCAGCTTCAGTACCGATTTATTCCCATCCAATCCGGGCATACGCATATCCATAAAGACCAAATCATGCAAAATATCAGCATTTTTCAGTAGTTCCTTTCCTGACTCGTATTCATAAAACCGTATCTCGCTCTTAGGAAGAATCCCTTCCGTTTCTATAACCTTCTCTATTTTCTCCCTGTAATTTTTATCATCATCGCAAATTGCTATTTTATACATCTATGTCCTCCTAAGTTAGTTTCCCCTAACCATTTTTCATAAAAATCCATCCTGCAGAATCTGAATCCTATGAGCATTTACTCTTCCTATAGTTCGGGTTCCAAATCTGCAAAGATGGGATCAGCAAAAAATTCCTGTATTGTGACATCCAATCCATCGCATATCTTTTTTATTGTAACTACGCCAGCATTCTTACTCTGACCATACAAAATATTCTTTAATGTTGAAGGAGGAACGCCAGAACATACCGCCGCCTCATTCACTGTGATATCTTTCTGATTAATCAGATCGTTTAAACGATATATGACCGCTGTTTTTATATCCACGGTATCGACCACCTTTTTTTCTTCTATTTTATATAAATCGGCTTTAAAAGGTCGCCCATATATAGTCTTTTGATCTATGTACGATATTTTTTTAACAGTTTTTCTTATTCTAGCAGAAATCCGCTAAATTTCTATATTTTATTAGATACATGAAACCCTGTGAGAACATTTCTGATCCTACGCAGGGTTTTCCACTTTGTTATAAAATTTTTATATTTTGCAGTATGCTGGATCGGAGTTATCATTCAACTTTCCTTCTGCTGCCGATTGTAAAAACATATTTTTACGAATAAATATTCAGCAGTTCTTCCGGAGAAAGCAGTGTAATCCAAAAGGAAAGAAAATCCTTTTTATTCCTTGTCACAATCGCATCACACTGATTCGCCTTCGTACAAGTTGCAAGTAGGCAGTCTTCAAAATCAGATACTCTCTGCAAATAAGCAGGCAGCACATCTTCGTTCGTCACTGTCAGCACTTTTGCTATGTCCAAAACGGAGCCAAGTGCCTTTCTATAAATTTATACCGTTCTTACATCCCGATCAGCTCCTCTCTCCAGCTCATCTTTTCCCTGCTTTTCTTGGATTTTTCTCTTATTGATTTCCAGTCGTTCATGAATAGATGGCTTCTTTGCCTTCGTAGTTGCTTTATTCTTTTCTGTTTGCATACTCGAAACTACCTTTTTCACAGCTTTGTCATTATCCCCTTTTGTCACATTCGCTGCTCTTGACGCTTCTACTCTGCTGTCCTGCTTTTCTGCAACCTGCCGTTCCTGCTTTTCCTGCACACTTTTTTCTTCCAGACTGCAAAAGCTCTGCAAATATGGCAGCACATGGTTCTGCATATCGGTCAGATCTTCCATACACTTCTGAAACTCTTCATTTCCCTTGTTTTTCAGATAACCAATCCAGCTTTCATCCGTAAGTTTCAGTTCATTTTGGAGTTTCAGCTGACTTAAAATACCGCCATTTCCTGTTCCAATATCTATTTTCCCTTTGAAATGTTGCAGCATTTTATCGCCTTTTTCCGCATAATATATAGTAAAAAACATCTGGGCTGTTACCATCGGCTCATCCGTCCTCGGATTACGGTCTGCGTACCATTCCTTATCCTTCTGTGCAGTACAGGAATCCAGATCTGAGAGCTTCTGACAGCGTGGTTCCATCAGCTCTCGCTTTTCACAGTAATTCACATACACCATTGGCTCTGTTTCTTTGGATATATCTGGTTCGTAGGATTTCAGCCGTTCCAGCAAAACACCTGCCCACACGGACTGCTCACAGTCTTCTTCAATCACATCCTTCAGAAAGGAAATATAAGAACCAACATTTCCACTTTGCAGATCCAGCATGACTTCCTGTATGGTATCCTGCCCTGGCTCTACATGGTCCCGATAGTCATACGGATCGAAGTCTTCCGCAATCTCATCCAATGCTGCTGCCAGTTCTTCTGTTGTCATTTTTTTCGGATACATTGCCTCACGCACATCCTGAATCGGGATATATTTATAATCAGGCAATGCTTTATGAATCTTCTCTAAACCTTCACGCACCACCGGCTGATCTTTTAAAAACCGCACATTATCCAAGAAGTCGCCGTGTATCGTTGTTCCCATTACAATCAACAGTTCTGTTTCATCAAACAAGCTATCCTCCGGATCACGATAAATAATCCCCATTCCACTGCCTTTATAAGCGTTTTCCGGATCTTCTCTGTACTTCTCATAGATTGCTGCGATTTCTTTCACATCTGTGCTTTTCTCATAAGCTCCCATATCATGAATTTCATCACATTCTGCAGCATAATATTCCAGATAAGCTTCTTTCTTAGGCGGCATATTATTGAGTACATTATCAATCATGTTATAATTGGCCTCTTCCAGTTCCTCCACCTTTGCCAATGGCTTATATTCGCCCTGGCTTTTCTGAATCTCTGCCATTACAGCTTCATCCATTTCTTCTACTTTTTCCATCAACTGATCATAATCCCCACGGATGCGTTCTCCCGTCCAGCCTTCGTCTTCCAAAAGTTCCTCCGCCGCTTCTTCAATAGAAATTTCATCATTCTCATAAATGCCACCATCCATCAAGCGGAAATCTTCATCGTAAAAGGAATAATCATATCCTTCTTCTGTTCTCTGAATAGCAAAATATCGTTCTCCTACCTCATATGCCAGTTCACTAAGAACCTGTTCTTCCAGATTCAGGAAAGAATCCAGCTGTTCAAAACTGATACTGTCTACAAAATGAGCAGTTACCTTTTTCCCGTCATTCAGAACTATGATATCACTGACAGACAGGGAATGCCCACGGAAGTCTTCCGGTCTGTCAATGTTGAACTTTTCAAAAATATCATCCAGTGACATATTTCCTGATAATTCACCAACATAGACCAGCTTATAATCTTCTTTTTTTATCTGCATACCATGACTTTCAATAAAACTCATATTCATAAATGCATAGTTTTCTCCCGGTAAATCATCCCGAATCTGATAAATTCCAAATGTCCTTCTTGTTCCTAACAACAGATTTGCTTCTTTCAAAGATTGAATCTGTGGATATTTCTGCATTTCCCATTCCAGGTTACGGAAACGCTCCAGTTCTGTCATAGACATCTGATAATGCTCCGGTCCTCGTTCAATTTCCATGCGTTCTGTGACATACATAGGTGATGAAAAATTTAGTGATCAGATAGATATCTGCTCCTGCATCGTATAATTTCAGTGCTTCTTCCTGCTCAATGACACTCATAGGCTCCTGAAATGCTCCTAAATTTTCTTCTGCATAATCTAGGTTGTTATCTTTTATCCGTTCCCACATCTGCGATTCCATTCCAAACAAACCGTCATGTGCCTGTATCATTTCTTTACTCGCATATTCACCTTTACTGCCAGCACTGCCAAGACGATAAATCTTAGAACCCATTCTGTGATAATCCAAAGCTGCTTCTTTTCTAAGTGGCACCATATCTTCTTCCATATATCCATAGTCACGTAGTTCCAGCTTACCTATGGTTGGATCTGGCAGTTCCTGAATATCCATTCTTGCGTCATCCAGCAAATCCTCTACACCTTCTGAATCTGCCTGGCTCACTGCATCTGCCAGATTTCTTACCAAAGCCCTAACTTTCTCTTTCTCGCCGATCAGATTCGCATATTCAAAAAGCTGTTCTTTTACATCTGTTGATATTTCTATACCTCTACTCTCTGCCTGATTGATCTGTTCCTGCGTATATTCCTGCATTTTCTGCGTTTCTCTACCTATTATCCTGTTTCTTGCCATATAAGTTCCTCCTGTATTCTGAAAAATGGCATAACCCACAGAACATATTTTCTGTCAGATTATGCCATCTTTCCTTGTTTTTCTTATTCCAGACCAAAGTCCCGTTTTCTGTTATCCTTGCCAGTTTCACTTTCCCGCTGACTCTTTTCTTTACAAATCTGCAGTTTTTCATGGATAGAACCACGTGCCGGTCTTTCTTCTTTCTCATCTGATTCAGATACCTCTGCTTCTGCATCTTCCCGTTCATCCATATTGAGCAATGCATTTAGCTCTGACAGTCGCTCCAGTTTCTGGTTCAACTCCTCTTCTTTTGGAAATGGCTTTCCCACTTCTTCTTTCGCATTTGCCATCTGTTCATACACTGTTTCCAATCTTTGTTGTGCTTCTGAAAGCTTCTCTGGATAACTGTCCAACAGATTGTTGATACGGGTAATATTTCCAAGTGCATCTGCTCCAAGATGAACTTTCGAGACAGCCTCATGTTTGACAGATAATATAAATTCTTTACTCCATCCATCAAACTGAATCCTCATATTGAATCCCTGATAGTTTCCGATATCCATCGCAGCATCTACAGTTTTAATATCTTTACATACCGCCAGAAGTGCTGCTCCTGCCTCTTTCTTTTCTGTGAACACTTTGCCACCAATCTCCATAGTAAACTGCTCTGGATCTGTGCTTTTATGCTCAGAATAATGAGCGATGTCTGCCTTGTAGCTGTCAATGATTTCTGTCAGTTTTGCAATCTGTTGTGGAAAATTCCTTGCAATATCATCTTCCAGGCGATACTGGTTATTCATGTGGTTGGCTTTTAAAAGTTTTAATTTTGCCACATCAACATCCAATGCCATCTTCTCTTTTACTGCTGGATTTCCGGTTGCAAGAGCTTTTACCTCTGCATAGGAAAGTGCCGCTTCGTCCACATCTTCACAGCTTCGCACAGGTGCTTTACTGGTCATAATCTGAGAAATGAATTTCTGCTTGTTCTCAATCAACTGCCACATGTAGCTGTCAAATGTGGATTCTGTTACATATCGGAAGATATGAACCTTTTTATTATGATTTCCCTGGCGGATAATACGCCCTTCTCTCTGTTCCAAGTCAGATGGTTTCCAACCAATATCCAGATGATGCAACGCAATCAGACGATCCTGCACATTGGTCCCGGCACCCATCTTTGCTGTTGAGCCAATCAAAAAACGAACCTGCCCGGATTTCACTTTTCCAAACAGCTCCGTCTTCTTTGCTTCTGTATTTGCATCATGAATAAAAGCAATCTCTTTTTCCGGTACACCTTTTTCCATCAATTTCTGCTTCAAGTCATCATAAACATTGAAGCTGCCATCGCCTTTCGGGGTACTCAAGTCACAGAAAATCAATTGTGCAGATTTCTGTGCTGCCGTGCCTTTCCAGATCTCATAACTTTTCTCTGCACAGACTGATATTTTGCTTTCTGGATTATCTGGCAATAATTCGTTCACCAAACGCTGATCCAATGCCAATTTTCTTCCATCATTGGTAATTTTCAGCATATTATCAACCGAAGCATCTACCCCTCCGTTTCTGACAACTTCTGCACGTTCCCCCAGACTTTCTACGATTTCTTTCTGCTGTTCCGTTGGTTTCAGCACCACTGTTTCATATTCCGCCTCTGGCACAGGAAGCTTTAACTGATCGGAAGTCTTGATATCTGCAATCTCCTTAAACATATTCATCAGTTCCGGAATATTATAAAATCTTGCAAATCTTGACTTTGCACGGTAGCCTGTTCCTTCTGGTGCAAGCTCAATGCTCGTGACTACCTCGCCAAAGGTGGAGGCCCAGGAATCAAACAGTCCAAGTCCCATATTTTGTAATTTGCTGTTCTGCAGATACCTCTGCATAACATATAATTCCGTCATGCTGTTGCTAATCGGTGTGCCCGTAGCAAAGGTAATGCCTTTTCCTCCGGTAATCTCATCCAGATACTGACATTTATTAAACATATCCGCCGACTTCTGTGCTTCATTCTGTGCAATCCCGGCTACATTTCTCATTTTTGTATAAAGAAATGCGTTTTTATAACTGTGTGCTTCATCTACATATAAATGATCCACTCCCAGTTCTTCAAACGTAACTACCTGATCTTTTTTCTCTTTCTGATTCAGTTTCTCCAGCCTTGTCTGCAATGTTTTTCTTGTCTTTTCAATCTGTTTGACGGTATAACGTCCACCATCCTGTTCATACCTTGCACTCTGGATTGCCATTTCCAGATCATCAATCTGCCTCTGAAGCATGGCTTCCTGTTTCTCATCAGAGATTGGAATACGCTCAAACTGGGAATGACCAATAATAACAGCATCGTAATTTCCCATAGCGATTCTGGCACAGAACTTCTTTCGATTTGCCGGTTCAAAATCCTTTTTCGTTGCTACCAGAATGTTCGCCCCTGGATATAACTGCAGGAATTCTGCTCCCCACTGCTCCGTCAAATGGTTTGGAACTACAAAGAGGTTTTTCTGAGATAATCCCAGACGTTTGCTCTCCATTGCCGCCGCTACCATTTCGTAAGTCTTCCCAGCTCCTACTACATGTGCCAGAAGCACATTATCACCGTATAGCTGATGTGCGACTGCATTTTTCTGATGCGATCGAAGTTCTATTTCCGGATTCATTCCTGGGAAAGTCAGATGACTTCCATCGTATTCACGGGGACGGATACTATTAAAACGTTCATTGTACACGCTTACCAGTCTTTCTCTCCTCTGCTGATCCTTAAAAATCCAATCTTGGAATGCAGCCTTCAAAGCATCCTGCTTTTGTGATGCCAACATAGTTTCATTTTTTATTCAAAACTCGCACTTCATCCCCATTGTCATTTACGACTTTATCATAGATTCTAACATCTTTTAGATTCAAGGTATCTTCCAGAATCCGGTAGGCATTTGCTCTCTCCGTTCCATACGTTGCATAGGCAAACGCATTTCTTGGACTGTCGGCGTTCTTTCCTGTAATCCGCCACTCACCATTTATCTCAGAGAATTTTACCTGTATTTCCTTCTGCGCAAGATACCTCGGCGTATGAAGCAGTTCCACCATAAACTCCTGATAATCCGAAGGTTCAATCCAGGTGGCTCCAATACGCACTTCAATCTCCGATGCTTCCAGATCTCTCGGCTGAACTGCCTCCAATGCACGGACATTCGGTGTAAATTCTGGATGATTCTCTGCAAAAGTTCTCGCTGTATTTAATTTATCCCTAACATTTCCGGACAGATATTCATCTCCACTTTCCCACTGGTCTGTCAGTGGATTTTTGAAGATAACTCCAACCAGCTCTTCTGTGATTTTCTCTTCGGTCTTTCCGGTCAACTGTGCCATATATGGGAGATCTACTTTAGCCTTTTCATTTAGGGACAGAGCAAGTGCTTCTGTGGCTGTCTCCACACTTGTCACAGCGACCGCCTTTTTAATGGTTCGTTTGGTAAACATGTCCGCTTTCCGCTTCAATGTTCCATCTTCATTCAAGTCTTCCAGGGAACACAGCAGACAATAAGAAGAGTCATCAGAAAATGCACGTTTGTTAGCATTACTTCCAATAACTCCATACTTTGCTGTGTAGGTATCATACACCTGATTCAGTTTTTTCTGCTGTTTCTGGATTTCTTCGTCTGTGACAAATTCTTCCATCTGCATGGCGATCAGTTCACGAACGGTATCACGGATTGCAACCATGCCTTTTACACGTTCTGCAGTGGCTGCAGGCATTTTCACCTGATTCATCAAAGAATTGACACGATAATATACCTGATCATCTACCACCGTATAGCTGTAATTTCGAACATTCGGATCTGCCGGAATACTCTCTGGCATCTCATCCAGTTCTGCCTCTATATCTACTGCCGCTACCATGCTTCCCTTGATGTGTTTTACAGCTTCTTGTAACTGTAATTCCAGATCAGCTCCTTCCATTGGAGCACAGGTTGTTTCCATACCATACGGACCGGACACTTCTTTCATCTCACCAAGAATCAATCCCGGATGCTGAACAAAATACTTGTTAATGGTAATCCCATTTGCATCACTCTCCAAATTCACCCAGTCTGGCATCTCTTTTGTGAAACTCTCACGCTTCTGGAAAAACAAAATATCAGCACTGACTTCTGTTCCTGCATTTGCCTTAAAAGCTGTGTTCGGCAGTCGGATTGCACCCAACAAGTCTGCACGCTCTGCCAAATATTTCCGGACTTCCGGTGATGCCTTGTCCATAGTTCCCTTTGTTGTGATCAACGCAGCTACACCACCTGGACGTAACTGATCTATAGTCTTGGCAAGAAAGTAATCATGAATCATAAAATTGTAGCGGTCATACTGACGGTCATTGACCTTATATGCACCGAATGGCACATTTCCGATTGCCACGTCAAAGAAATCATTGGGATAATCCGTCTTCTCAAAGCCTTTGATCTGGATATTGGCATCTGGATAGAGAAGTTTAGCAATTCTGCCACTGATGCTGTCCAGTTCCACTCCATAGAGTTTGGACTGGTTTAAATTCTCTGGAAGCTTTCCAAAGAAGTTCCCGACTCCCATAGATGGCTCCAGGATATTTCCCTTTGTAAATCCCAGATTCTCCAACACCTGATACATACTTTCAATCACAATCGGCTGTGTATAATGAGCATTTAATGTGGAAGCTCTGGCTGCAGCATATTCTTCCGGTGTAAGGACGGTCTTTAATTCCAGATATTCTGTCTCCCATGCAGATTTTGTCTCATCAAATGCATCTGCAAGACCTCCCCAGCCAACGTACCTGGATAAGATTTCCTGTTCTTCCGGTGTTGCATTGCGATTCTCATCCTCACATTTCTTTAACAACTGGATAGCCATGATATTGGCACGGAACTTTTCTTTTGCTGTACCCTGTCCAAGCTCATCATCTGTGATGCGGAAGTTCGTTGCTGGAATCGTTTCTGATATTCCGTTAATCTCTTCCAAAGATTCTTTTTCTTCCGATACCTCAACTTCTCCAGATAATTCTTTTTCTTTTTTATCATAATCTGTCCACACACGTTGAGAAATCGCAGTAAAATACAAGGACTCTTCCTCCATAATTTCTTCCCTGATTTCCCGTAATTCATCTAAAGTATCCGCATTTACAGTTTTGTTGTGATAATGATAATAAAGTACTTCTTGTCCGAGTTTTACATCCAGACGTTCCAATTCTTGTGTTGACATTCGATTCCAAATATCATCTTTTTCCGTATGAATCGTGAAACCTTCTCCATCATCATGATATTCTAATGTGTATTGAAGTCGATTCGCTTCTCCCTTAACTTTGCAATCAAAATCGTGGATTTTTGTTCTGGTACCAGACATATATTCTGAATCAACTAATCGCAAATCAGTTATATCTTCCGCTGTCAAAGTATCCTGCTCCAGCTGTTCTCCTAACATCTGCTGTGCTTCTTCCAAATCTGCCAGTCTTTGTGCTTCCTGTCGTTCTTCGTACTTTTCCATTTCTTCCGGTGACAAATAATCATCTGTGCGGATTAACTGGCGAACACGTTCTGCAACCTTGTTCCACTTTAATAAAACTTCTACCTCTGGACTGCCAATTTTCCCTTTTGCAAGTTTTAATCCTTTTGCATCATGGGATGCGTCGGAAGCATCTGCTCCTGGTATTCCGGGTGAGGAACCACCTGTTCCATACTCATTTTTCAGGAACTCAGCTGCATCTTTCATATCATGATGTTCCATGAAATACTCATAGATTCGGTTACGTCCTCCTGCAGTAATGCCGCCTCTTCTTAACACTGCGTCAATTTCATCCTGTGTGATAAAGGATAGTGCCGGACGTTCGACCGTAAATTTCTGGTCTACCCAGGAACGCTCCCTCTGAAGATCCTGAAAGCGTTGGAAATATTTCGGATTATGCTGAATCTCCCAGCGGTGATAATCTCCCGGATTCTCATCCATATATTTCTGCAGCCATTCAAAACGATAGACAATCGCATCTGCTTCCTCTTGATCTGTCCATGCTCCACTCACTACATCCTGCCAGTCTGAATATGATTGTTTCTTTTCCCAGTTTCTGCAAGTATCCCGAAAATGAAGTGCAAGAAGATTGGTCATTTCTTCCTGCTCCTGTTCAATGGCATTATTGGAAATCAAATTATCCACGTAATTTCCATCCTCATACATATCCCGAATTCTGTTCGCTGCTTCTTCCCACGTAACCATGCGGTCAAAGTTTCTTCTGGCAGAGTCCCCTCGCCGGATACGGATACCATCATTGTCATACCAGATACTGATTTTCTGACCATCTATGGTAAATCCTTTGCCACCAGTTCCATATTCATCTTTCAGAAAACTCCGCATTTCTTCATTATCCAGACCTTCAATCAGTCTTGCTGTAATATGAAACAGTGTATTTTTCTGTCCGCTTCCCGTGCGGAGAATATCATTTACCACTTCATCGGAAATAAGAAAAGCGGCTGGCTGTTCTAATGCAGCTGCCGCTTTCCTTATTTCTCCTAACTGTTCCTCTTCTGTTGGGAACAGACTTAACTGTAAATAATCTCCTGAATCACCAGCTCCTCTGCCTGTGCCTTGATCTGGTTCATGTGTCTGGTCCATGCCATCCCGTCTGCCATTTTGTCCGGTGCCGGATCTTTCTCCAGAAGTTCGTTCATCAGGTCGTCTACTCTCTGTCTTGCCTGGCTGTCGATCTCCATCAGATGACTGTCCAGACGGTTCTGCAGTGTCAGAATGTTGAACCTGGCTACCTTGTGATTTCTCAGATACTCTTTCCGCATCATTCCGTACTTGCCGATGGTTCCTCTCGTCTCTTCCAGGCTGATATCTGGAATCTGATACTCTCCGTTCTGGCTGTAACTGATCTCTCTCATAGTCTGTTTCCTCCTTTTTTTCTTCTCTATCTTCTGTGTTATCTGTATTACTTTCACGAATTAACGTGTTAAATTCATTATAAGCTACTTCTTTTTCTTTTGCAACCGTTTTCAGGTCATTTTCCAGATCATTCAGAACATATCGTCCAATCTGCATCAGAACTGGTCTGCTGATCTCGTTGACTGCGCTTCCCAGATGTCCTAATACTTTCAGCTGATTGAAGTCCGTAATATGCCGAAAATCCTCTGCATCCAGATATTCCTGTACATCCAGTCCACACCTGTTTAGTAATACATACCAGACACTATTGGTCATCAGTTCCCGGAATTCTACTTCCTGATTCTGTTCGTCCAGTTCTTCCAAAAATGTCCCTGTCACATCCAGTCTCAGTTCTTCCAATGCATCTGGAAGCCATTCCTGCATACTCTCCTTCGCTGCCTGATGCAGACTTTCAGCAAGCCCTCCTTCTGTATCTTCCAGTGTTAACTGCTCCTGCAGATAATCTGCAACCAGTTGTTCACCTTCCACCGGAAGATTCCATAACTGTGGATCTTTTCCCAGATTCCGCACTTTATAAGTGTCCTGCACATCAAATACATACCGAAGTTTTGTTTTTGGTCCGGAAGTATTGTCAATCAAGGCAATCCCCTTGGATCCCTTTTTGATCCAGCGGTACATCTTCTGATTCCAGATTTCCATGGATGCTACGGCAGTTGCTTCCGGTCGCTGTGCATAAATTAAAAGCTGTTCTGGAAAAGTGTATTTGTACAGTCTGGATGAAGTGTTTAGGAACCGCATCCATTCCTGCGGACTGGCAGCTACATCTTTTGCCACCTCTTCCGTCAGCTGTTCCATTGCATATAATTTATTTGCCATGTGCTACTCCTTTTCATAAAATCAGGGACTGCTTAGTACAGTCCCCTTAAAATCATCGTTGTTTCTCTTTATAATGCTGCGGCAAGATCTTTTGACTTATTCTTTGGCACTTTGTCTCCCTCTTTTGCCTTGATTTCTGCCTTAGCTTTCTCCAGTCTTCCATGGATTCCACCTTTTACTTCCACTTTTTCGGCTGCTTTTTCTTTCTCCAAACGAGCTTCCCTACGCTCAGCATTTTCCATTACTGCGGTCTTTTTATCACAGAACTGAACCTTATCCGAAAGCTGTTCCTGTCTTTCCACCTGTGTCTCATTGACTTCCTGTACCATCGCATTTAATTCCGGAACCTGAAAAATGCCGTTATCAGGAAGAATCAGCACTTCATGAATGGAAGATGGGATGACAAAGTAATCACTTCCCAGGCATTCCCCAATCTGTTTACGAATATCTTCCTGCAGTAACAGGGAAGCTCCATTCATCTTAGCTTTGTTTGTCAGACAGAACATTGGGTTTTCCATGGCTTCCATATCCATTTTTTCATTCAGCAGGTTTTCTGGTTCTTCACCAAAAATCATAGATTTGATAATCTCATTCATATCCATAAGTGTGACACCACGTTTTCGGTCTGCCACCATCGCATTCGCTTGAATCTGTTCGGCAGATACTCCCCACTCGTTCATCAGAGAAACAGTTACCGGAATACTGCTGATCCCTTCTCCATTTTCCTCCAGATTTACTGCATAATAAGCTGCAAAATCTCCGTGTTCTGTGACTACTTTATCTGCAAGAAGATCTGTATTCCATTCCTTATCACAAATTCTCATCTGTAATTTGTCCTTCATCTTTTCATAATCCAGAATATCTGGAACTCCCATATCAAAAAATTCTGCTTTTCCCTGTGCCTCAATACGCATATCAGCCACATCGCCAACACAAGAGTCTACATCTTTTCCATGGATATATTCCTGGTAGAGGGAATCCAGATAGACTGTCGGTACGATTCTCTGATCTCCATTCGGAATCGTAATACCTGTCAGCTTCAAACCATTGATTTTTTTTCTACTTCCTGAAGTTTAATTTCTGCGTCCTTATAAGACTCTGGCAGATACTCCTTTACATTGTTTTTGACATATTCATAAAATTCTTTTCTGTTCATCATACGCTTTTACCCCTTTCTGATCATGTGATGGTTCATTCTTTTTCTGCTGACCATCTGCTCGGCTTTCTTCTGATAAGCCATCATTCTCTTTACTGTTTTCTCCTGGTTTTTTCGTGCTTCCTGTCTTTTTTCCATTGTTTTCATCATAGTTTTCTGTTCCTTTCTGTGCTTTTTTTGTATGAAAAAGGGAGCCTCACATAGAAGCTCCCAATCATAACCGTTGGTTTTAGTTTCCTTATTTGCTTTTCCTTTTCCTGCTGATATAAAGTCCTGCCATACCTCCTGTGGAGATTACCAGAAGCAGGATCGGCAGCCATATATTCGTGCTGTCACCTGTTTTCGGTGCATTTGATACCTTTGTCTCTTCATGGGACTGTGGTGTATCCGGTGTTTTCGGTGTTTCTGGAACTTCCGGTTTCTCATTTGTCAGATTAAAGGTAACTTCTACAACCGGTGTACTGTCATCTGCATAGGCAAATGTCACTTCATGCTTGGTCTGATCCAGTGTGTATCCGTCCAGTGTCTTTGTTTCCACCAGATAATACTTGATAGCGGTATCATATTTGCCGTTCTTAAATGTGGCAATCTCATACAGCTTACTTTCTGCATGACCGGCAGCATCTGTCTTTAAGGTTTCCAGAACTTTTCCTTTGCTGTCACGAAGTTCAAATTCTACCCCTTTCAGCGGTTCTCCTGATGATTTATCTGTCTTATTGAGAATCACTTTTCCCTTGGCAGTGTCATCTTTCATAGCTACTTTCTGGATCTCTCCAGTATCCTTTACTTCAAAACTAACATCCGATGTCAGAAGATATCCTTTCGGTGCCTGCTCTTCACGTAAGGTATATTACCGATTGGAAGTTTTTTCGATATAGTGTGCTTCCTCTGTGGAAGTCCAGCTCTCTACTACCTGATCATCCTTATCGAGAATCGTCAGTTTCGCACCTGGAATCTCAGTTTCTCCTGTGATATCAGTCTTACTGATCTCTACTTTTGTCACATCATCTTTCATCTCATGCTTCTGAACCTCTGCTGTATTCTCTACTGTGAAAGTAATACTTTCTGCAGTGACATATCCATCTGCCGGTTTTGTCTCTGTCATGGTGTATTTCTTACCAACAACCAGTTCTTTGATCACATGGGATTCTTCCGTAGAAGTCCATTCATCTACTGTATTGCCATCTGAATCCGTTACTTTCAGGTGTGCACCTGGAAGTTCTTTACCTGTTGTCAGGTCTGTTTTGGACAGCTCCACTGTGGTTGGCTGATTTTCAAAAGTAAAGTCGTAGCTTACTTCTGCCTGGTCTTCTCCGGCATATTCAAAGGTAAATTCCTGTACTTCTTCTGTTGTAACAAATCCGTCCGGCGCAAAGATTTCTTTCACATAGTATTTTCCGTCTACCGGAAGATCTGCCGTAAAAATAATCTGTCCTTTTTCATCCGTTACCCGCTGCTCGATCAGACTGTCTTTCTCAAGAAGTACCTCGCCCTTTGCATTTTTGATATCTTCACTGGTATAAAGACCGAAGACACCACCTGCAAGAACACGGTCTGTATCTTTTTCTTTCTTCAGAACCGTAACCTTTACTTTCTGACGGGCATTCTGCCATTTCTCATCATAATTGATGACTGGTGTGTCCTGATCACGGTAGGAAAGGTCAACATATCTCGGCTCTTTGTCCAGCACATAACCATGGGCTGTTTTTACTTCCTTCACATAGTATTTTCCAGCCGGGAGATCTCCCATCTGTGCAATACCATTGGAATCTGTGGTAATGGTTCCCACTTTTTCATCTGCTTTGAAATAATCTTTACTGACACCATCTGCTGCTTTGATATCTTCCGCAGCAAATACGTCGAACGTCACATCTGTAAGGCTTCCGGTTACATACTCAAAAAGATGCTCCACGGTACCTTTTACATGATCCAGAAGTGTTACCTTATCCAGAAACTCTCCATTTTTGTTGATGATCAGAAGTCCTGTCGGAACTTCATCTTTTATCTCTACTTTCTGAATCTCAGCAGTATCTTCCAGCGTGAACTTCACATCCGTTGCTTTCAGATATCCATAAGGTGCCATTTCCTCTCGAAGGGTATATTCTTCACCCACAGTCAGTCGTTTGATCACATGTGGCTGATCTTTTACAGAAGTCCACTGATCCACGAAATTTCCTTCTTTATCAAGAACGGTGAGTTTTGCTCCATCCAGTTCCACACCTGTGGTTACATCAGATTTTGTGATTTCTACTGTTGTCGGCTGGTTCTTTTTCACTGTTTTCAGTTTTACTGTCTTCACATCCTGTCCCTGGTAAGAAGCATCCAGATTCAGAACTTCATCAGAGGATACAAATCCCGCCGGTGCTTTTAACTCTTTCACATAATACTGTCCAAGCGGCAGATCCAGCGTACATGCTGCAAGACCATCGTTATCAGAAGTCATTTCCTGTAAGAGTGTGTCTGCTTTCACGATTACTTTTCCATCTGCCTTAATATCCGCTTTGTTATAGATACCAAAGACAGCTCCTGCTACGGTTGCACCATTTTCTGCATCCTGTTTTTCTACCTGGATTGCAACTTTCTGGCGGTCATCGCCAACCGTCACTTCCTGTTCGATCACAGGTGTATCCTGATCCGCATAGACAAATGAGACATCCGATCTGTCATGGTTCAGGACAAATCCTTCCGGTGCAGTCTTTTCTACCACATAGTAAGAACCAAGCGGCAGGTTATCAGCAACTGCTTTTCCGTCTTCCCCGGTCGTTATCGTTGTTACCAGTGCATCTTTTGCATAGATCAGCTGTCTGTTTCCGTTTTCATCTTTCTGATAATCCGGTGTATAGATATTTTCAGCTGCATAGACATGAAAGGATGCACCCTTCAGGTATCTTTCTTCATAAACAAAATCCTTTTTAAATCCGGTCAGCATCTCACCTTTTTTATAGATCGTCAGCTTTCCTTTTACCGGATGGTTCTCGTAGTCTACCGTAATAATGGCATCTCCGCTCTCAGAATCCATCTGGTATGCTGTGTTAGCATCCACCGCAATCTCTACATAATTCTTATTGATTGTGTACCCTTCCGGTGCGTTGACTTCCTCAATCCGGTAATGTCCGATCTTCAGATTCTTCGGCATGATCAGATATCCCTGGCTGTCCGTAAAATAGGACTTGTGAGTAGTTGTCACTGGGTAAGTTGTTACCTGCTCCACATACTTCTTGTTGTCCAGGTCATATACCTTAAATTCTGTTCCGGCAATCAATACAGATTTCTTTGTTTCATCGTCTTTTTTCACGATTTTCAGTTTTGCCTTAAACTCTTCATCCAGAAGCACTCGCCAGATCTGTGGCTCGTTTGGATGATGTTCTGTGATATTCACTTCAAAATCATCGACTGGCTTGTAATTGTGCGGTGTTGTAGTTTCACGCACGATATAGCTTCCAAATGGTAATGGAATACTGCAGGCATACCCTTTTTCATCTGTGAAAATCTCAGTTGCTCCATTTTCTCCACTCACTACTGGTTTGGCAGAATCAAAATCATAGCTTCCATCTGCTTTCTTTGTAAGGGAAGATTTCAGATAAACTGTAAATCCGGCTCCGGATAACAGATCTGCATCGGTCTTTCCATTATTGGCTGCTTTGATGATCTGGAATGGCTGCTTGATGACCTGCTCACTGGAAGTGCACTCTCTTTTTACTTCTGCTGTCATATCTCCTTCATAACTGCACACAAGATCATGCTCTTCTGTATCTGCCAGGTATCCGGTCGGCGGTGTGATCTCTTTGACATAATATTTGCCAAGATATAAACCTTTTACAGAAGCCTGTCCTTTGTCATCTGTTGTAAGAGATGCTACCTGTTCTCCTGCTTTATAAATAGTTCCGGTTGCTCCGTCCGGATGCACGATATCTTCACGGGCATACAGACCATAAACTGCACCTTTCAGTGTGGCATCTCCCTGTGGTACTGCTTTTCCTGTTTCTTTATCAACTTTGAATAAATTGATTTTTGCTGTCACACGGTCATTGCTGAAGGTATGGGCAAATAATACGGTTGCTTCTTTATCATTGGTGTAAGAAAACTTGAACGTATACACATTTTCTGTATTTCTTACATAGCCTTCCGGCGCCTGATCTTCTTTTACAGAATAGGAATATCCAATCGGAAGATCTGCTGTGAATTTTGCAGTTCCATCTGCTCCAGTAGTTGCTTTCTCAATCAGTGTTCCTTTTTTCACAACAACGGTTCCGTCTGCATTTCTAATATCATCGGATGCATACAGAGCAAAAATACCGCCATTCAGTGGTTTCTTTGTATCTTTATCCTGTTTTACTACGGAAACATCTGCTTTCTGTCTTTCGTTGTTAAAAGTCACATCTGCAAATACAACTTCTTTATTCTGTCCGGCATAAGTCAGAGTCACTGGCTTTTCTTCGCTGCCGTTATAGAAATTGTCCGGTGCTTTTGCTTCTTTCACCACATAGCTTCCAAGATGCAGGTTCTTCAGAGTAACAGAACCATTCTCTCCCGTAGTCAGATTATCTTTTACCAGGTCACCTTTACTGTACACTTTTGTGCCATAAGCAGTTACGATATCTGCCCCGGCATACACGTTATACACTGCATTTTTCTGTCTGCGGTTTTCATACTGGAATACCGTTCCATTTTCACTGACATCTGCTCCGGTAAGAACCTGTCCTTCTTTGTAAATAGTAAGCTCTGCCAGCTGTTCCTTATTTTCCACAGTTACCGATGAGGTTTTACTTGCTACCAGTTTTACATTTGTTGCCGTTGCATTTACTACATATCCCTGTGGTGCTGTGATCTCTTTCAGATAAACAGTATCCTGTGTCTTGATGATCGTAACAGAAGATTTTCCATTCTTATCTGTTGCCGGCATCTGAGTGATCAGCTTTGTACAAGCCTCATCGCTGTATACACCGAATACTGCACCTGCAAGATTAACATCCGCTGTATCGTCTTTCTTTACGATTTCGATCGTAGCCTGTTCAATCCAGGACACCTTTAAGCTTACATATTTTTCATCAGCGACACCTTCTCCAAATACAAATGCCAGATCCTGAACACTTGCATTCGTAGTCAATTTATATGCTGAATAATCTTTTGTAATACTTCCCTTCATTTTTGCAGAAAAAGTAGCACTTACATCTTTTGTCTGTGTCAGAGGTGCTGAAAGATAAAACGTGGTTCCTCCTCCGATTGTTACGCTTGCACCTGCCGCACTTACATTTCCAGTAGATACATTATGGAGCTTCACTCCCTTTGGTAAGTCCATTGTAATTTTCTGCTGGGAAGATGCGTTGAACTTAATATTTTCTGTTCTCTGGATATTTCCATCTACATAAGCTTTTACATTCGGTTTGGAAAATGACATCGCTACATCTGGTATTTCCGGCTTCTTTACACAATAATTATAGAGTTCTTTTGCCAAAGCCTCACCTGTAGCATTTGTTCCATAGAATGCATCACTGCTTCCATTGGCATATGATGCAGCCATGTGAATAATGATGAATATTTTTCCTTCTGAAAAATCCGTGTGTTTATTCGCAAAAAAGCTTTCGCTCCCTGCGGCATCTGTACCGTAATAACACACTTTTGCTAACGCCTGATTGTCCCCAATCTTTGTGATTGTATAATTTCCAGATCCAGGTCCTGGCTTTGCCGGCTGTACACAATACGCAGTTGCTCTGACGCTTCCGTAGCTGATATAGTACGGCTCTGTCAGATAGGTTCCAAGATTATAATCTGCATATCTATACAGAGGTCCTTTTTCAATCGTTACCTGCTGTGTACTTCTTGCTGAATAAGCCGAAACTGCTTCAAATGTTGCAATCTCTCCCTCTTCCATAGAATCAAGATCCACACCTTCGTCTCCTGCCTGTTCCAAAACATCGTGAAGCTCTAACCCTGATTCTTCATCATAGGTATCCTGATTCTGTGCCTGCTCTACTAAATCATCAAATTCATCAGCATCAATATCGGTAATTTCCGAGTCTGCTTCTGAATCCTCCGCTTCTTCTGTCTGCTGTTCACTGCCAGCTGTTTCGGATTCAGTCACTGCTTCACTCCCTGCAGTTTCTGTCTGCGTTTCTGTTTCTTTCTCACGCACAATCAGCTTTCGGCTGATCTGATACTTCGGATGCTCCTGATTTACCGGTTCCACATAATAGACCGCTTTGTAAGTGTCCGCATGATCTGTCGTAAAATCCTCATCCTTGTCGTTCTTTGCTTCCTCAAATGTGACTTTGACCTTGTTATCATCCTTGATTTCCAGTCCTGTGTAATCTGATTTCACATCAAATACACTGCCTGTTTCAATTTCATAATCTTTGGCAGTCACCACTTCATCTTCATCCAGAAAATCTTTCACATCCTCATAAAGTGGAGGTTTTTTCTCTGGCTGAATCTCCGTTGCATATGCAGTCATCGGAGATAACACTGTACTAAGCATTGTCATGCCTGCCAGCAATCCAGATACTACTTTCCTAAAATTACCTTTTTTCTTCATGCTAAGGTCCTCTCTTTCATAATATTTGTATGAAAACAGACAGTCCTTAGACTGCCTGCAATACACTACTTATCGTTGTGGGAAAATCAGATTGAACTGCACATTCCCCTCGCCGGGATCAACCATTTCCACAGTTGCTTCATACTGTCGCCCTGTTTTTCTGGATACCAGATCCTTATAATGGATTTTTCCTTTAGCCAGGAACTTCTTTGCTGCCGCCTTATCCATCTTTTTCCCCTGGCTTGCAAGGAATTTATCATTCTTCCACAAGGTAAAAGCACAGTTCCGGTCAGAACAGTAAAAGTTTACTTTTCCTTCCCTGACATCTGCTCCACAGCGGGGACATTTGCCAATGACTTCTCCTTTTGCTTTTCCCTGAAACTGCCCTTTCTTTTCTTCTGAAATACCCTGATATCTGGCAACCAGTTCCTGCATCAGCTCTGTAATCCCATTTAGAAATTCATCTGCGGTCTCTGTATTCTGGGCAATGTGATTCAATGCCATTTCCCACTCTGCTGTCATCTTCGGAGATTTAATCTCATCCGGCAGAACCGTAATCAGTACATTGCCATCATCTGTCGGCACCAGATTTTTCTTTTCCCTTTTCACAAAGCCAGACTGAATCAGTTTTTCAATGATTGCTGCCCTTGTTGCCGGTGTGCCAAGTCCTTTCTTTTCTGTATCTCCGGTCAGTTCTTCATTCCCTGCACGTTCCATCGCAGAAAGCAGGGTATCTTCTGTATACTGTTTCGGTGGCTGTGTAAAATGCTCCGATACAAAAGAATCACAGGGACCGTAATGCTTGCCTGCCCAGATATCCAGCTCCGGCTCTTCTTTCTCACTCTTTACGCCAAAGAACTGTTTCATTTTATTTTCGATTGCCTTGAATCCTTCCTGCTTTGTTTTTCCTTTTGCCGTGAGATAAAAACGTATGATAATTGCAGGTAATCTGGCATTTATGACTCTCATAAATATAAGGATCTGCAGTTGCTGTCAGTACCCTGGCACTGATCAGATACAAAATCTTGCGGTTTCGCTCTTTCAGTTCGCCAATATCTGCTTTGGCTACTTCCATGGTTGGGATAATCGCATGGTGATCAGATACTTTCTTTGAATTTAATACCTTACTCACGTCCGGTTGATATTCCAGGCTTTCAGCATAAGGCATTTCCCCAAGTAACATCTGAATCAGAGTTTCTGTGCTTTCTCCCATCTCATCTGTCAGATACTGGCTATCTGTTCTCGGATAAGTGACAAGCTTCTGCTCATACATCTCCTGCACGGCATCCAATGTCTGCTGTGCGGTATAGCCAAACATTCTGTTAGCTTCCCTCTGCAGGGTGGTCAGATCATAAAGCTTCGGAGGACGGATCGTTTTCTCCTTCACATCATCCTTCTCTACCTCGCACATCCGCTCTCGACAGTCCGCAAGCCACTTTATCTGCATCCTCTTTTTTCTGAAAATGCTCTGTAAAC
>ENA-OQBL01000276-OQBL01000276.1-human-gut-metagenome-genome-assembly--contig:-NODE-276-length-29257-cov-6.545039_pt1 | contig 29257 bp, 29 predicted proteins | sample MGYA00242747_ERZ504553 | MGnify/ENA primary metagenome ERZ504553 (study PRJEB26092, sample SAMD00036240) | human gut metagenome | host: Homo sapiens | study: EMG produced TPA metagenomics assembly of...
TTTACCGACATGCTTTTGTCACCTTTGGATTTCTCCTCCAGCTAAGTCGTTGAGGATAGGTCTGTTGAACTCTAACCTAATCTCTTGCCATAGAGATATTTATTGTGTAGCCTATATGGGCGCATCATAATCGAACCACAGGTTGCGGTCGGTGTTCACCTTGAACGAGGCTTCCGTTTCCTGACGGAACGGGGATTTATACCACAGGCAGTTTCCCTGTTGCTTTACGGGCGAATAACCCAAACTTTGCAGATAGTCCGCAATTTTGATTTGTTTTGCTTCTTGGATGTTCATGATATAATTTCTATGGATTTGATGATGACTGTAAAAACGTTGATTTGATGAATGAGATATGTATTGTCCTATACGTTAATGCTTTATATTCTCAACATCTTCTCAACAAACCACTCACAAATAGAGAATCCAACAAACTGATGCTGTTTCCCTCTCAACTTTTCTTTTCGATTGTTGAGAATTTGTTGAGAGTGTATGCTGTTTATTATCAGTATGGTTATATCATTATTCATCAATTCAACAAAAAAAGAATAGTATTACAGGGATTCAAGTTGTTCCCTTGTGACGGTGTAGAAACGACCGACTCTTTTTATCGGCTCATATCGGCACTCCCGATTGTAATTGAATTGGTAAGTGGTATATGTAAGCCCGTTAGAGGCAGGAGTAAGTTTCCAACATTCCTGCAATACCTTTCTGACTTGGTGCTTCTCCACCTTTACCTGCGAATGTACCAGCAAAAGAAGAATGTCGTTGTGGCAGAACGAGAATGTGTCCGTGCCGACACTTTCCATAATGTCAAGGATAAGTTCGCACATCTCTATCTCCAATCGGTTGCGGTTGCTGCGGATAATCTTCTGCAAGGCTTCGGTATGCAGCAAAGAGGGCGCAAACCACATACGGCTTTCCTTTTCGGTGGAAAGTTGTCTGTATTGCAGGTAATACAGAAAGGCAGGTATCTCAGCTTTCAGCTTTTGCAGGAAGTCTGTGTCATCGGATTGCAGACGGTCTATCTTGCGCACCCAATAGCGTGTTTCACCTGCATCAATGATAACAGGCAGATACTCGTTGTTGGAGCATAGCACGAACTTGGCAAAGAACGCTATCTCGTCACGGTCTTTGCCTTTGGCTTCCACCTTGTAGGAAAGTGTGGTGCTGAGGTTCTTCAACCGCTCGCTGTCCTCCCTGCGGTTGAGCAATACCTCGTCCACCACGATGAGCAGTTTTCCTGCCCAGTCGGAATTGAACTGGCTGCGGAAGTCCTCGTTGGTATTGAAAGTGACATTGTTTTGAAACACAGCTTTCAGGAAGTTCAGGAATGTACTCTTGCCCGTGTTGCGTTCTTCTGATACCAACAGCAGGATAGGCAGTTTCTGCACGGGTTGCAGGTAGAGCAATTGAAGATAGTCCATGCCCAATTCATACTGTTCACCGAAGATATGGCGCACCAATGACCGGATACAGGGAAACTCGCCTTGTTGCGGACGGTGTCCTATCGGCTCGTAGAGGTTCAGGAACTTGTCCACCACGGGACGGTAGTCCACATGGTCGGGGACGGTGCAGAAGCCGTCGTACTTCGGCACGGTGGCGAGATAGTCCTTGCCGTAGTCCTGCCGCAGTGTTTCGTTGTTCCACACGATGCGCTTCTTCACATAGCCTCCGTTCAGACGGGGCTGGTTCACTAACTTGTAGAGGGTAGTACCCACACGGATAAACTCCTCATTTTCAAAGTTGCCTTGTTTCATTAGCACTTCATTTTTTTGTTTAATCAGTGCAAAACTCGGCAATTAGCGCAGAACGGATTAACAACTCACGCATACCTCACGTAAGATTTTCTTGGATTTGGCTTTATGACATACAACAAAAGCCCGAAGAAATGCCATTCTAATGGATTTTTCTTCGGGTTTGTCGTAATCGTACGTATGAATGGCAATACACCTATTCACATACTCGTATAAATACATTGTTGGCAATGGGAATACGCATAGGTCTCACTACTTCATGTCGTCATATCATTAGAACTTATGCCTGATAATTAGACATATCCCAACCATTTATACCCAGCGAAAAGAAGATATTTGTTTTCTCTTTTCGCAAGTACAGCCTTTTAAATATGGCATTGCGCACCTGTTCCGCACCGAAGCTGTCAATGCGGAAAGCAAGTGCGACTATCATCGGAAAGCTGAACACATCGGCATGATACCCGTTCTCCTGCCGAACATACTTCTGTACCTCGTATTCTTTTAATGCTCCACTGTTATAGATGTTTCTGATGGCAGAACGAAGTGTCGGAGCAATTACTCCGAACAGTTCCACCAATTCCGGCTCGCTCATCCAAATGTTTGAGACATTCTCCAGCATGATGATATTGCCGGATTCATTCACTGTTATGCTGTTTCTTCTCATACTCATGACATCGTTATTCCGTTAAACGTCTTACTCAGTTTGTCGCCGAACATGGTCAGGTCGTTGTCGAGCTTCTGCGTGGTTATCTTTGCGTAGAGTTGGGTCGTGACTATATTCGTATGTCCCAACACACGGCTTACGCTTTCAATGGGCATCCCCTTGCTCAAAGCTAATGTTGCGAAGCCATGACGACTGCAATGAAATGATATTGACTTGGTTATGCCACATTCCCTTATCATCCGTTTCAACGGTTTGCAGATAGACCAATAGTTCAAGCCGGGGAATATACGATTGTCTTTCTGCATCGGTCGGTAGCGTTCGACTATCTGCAAGGGTATATCCAGCAGCTTCACTTGGAAGGCGACTTTTGTCTTGTGGCGTTTGGACAATATCCACTTCTCGCCGTTCACCTCCACGATGTTGTCATTCGTCAGTTCCTGAATGTCCACGAATGACAAGGCGGTGAAACTGGCAAAGATGAAAATGTCACGGATGTATGCGAGCTTGCTGTCTGCAAACTCATGTGTCATGACCGCTTTCAGTTCATCCTCCGTCAGATATTCCCGTTCTTTCACATTGGGGCTGATATGAAACTGGATGAAAGGATTGCGCGGTATCAACCCGTTATAATGCGCTTTCATGACCACGCCTTTCAGCCACATACAGTTTGCCCATATCGAACCGTTCCGCAATCCGGCTTCAGTCGAGAGGTATGCGGCGAACTCCTTGATGAAATCGGGAGTAAGTTCCAACATGGACATATCGCTGCGTCTGTAAAACGACTTGATAAAGGCGGCTACATGGTTTCTTGCCCGTACACGTGCCCGATAGGTAGCCATTACCCTGTCTTTGCCTACCCGTTTCTTGAACACTTCGTTCTCACGGTCGAATGCTTTTAGCAGCGTCTCATACTCGCTGCCGATTCCCTGATAGGCGTTGCGCACCATCTCAGCCGTAACAAATGCCTCGCGGTCTGAAATGCGCTGGTAATGTTTGATGATTTGCGCCTTGATGTTGTCAAGGGCAAGGTTGATGTCTCGTGCCTCGCGGCTCTTGCCTTTCGCCTTGTTTCCTTTCACGTCCCAAAGCGTTTTCGGGATGTTCTGCTTACAACTGAACTGCGCCACAGTCCCGTTGATTGTCACTCGTCCCATGATGGGGACAATACCGTTTTTCTCCTTGCTGCCGTTCACGTAGAACAGAACCTTGAATGTGCTTCTTGCCATACTCGTTTTTTGTTTGCAAAGTTATTACTCAACGAGTTAGACCTTGATATGCCAACCTGTGCCACAAGCTGCCAAATACAACACGGTGTGTTAAAAATCACCATTCGGCGGGTAATGATTTGGAGACCGTTCTTCTTCATAAATCCGCTTTCCTTTACGTTACCTCGATTTTTCGCCTGTCCTCATTTGTCTTCGCAAACGCCTTATTGACAGGCATTACGAAGACATTTGTCCCTTTTTATTCGTCTTTTCCAGAGATTTTGTGTAATTTTGTCGATATTATGGTATAAAACTTAAAAAAAGATGGAACTATTCGACCTTAACATACATTTTCCGGTCACAGATCCTACCTGGATATTCTTCCTGGTACTCATTATCATTCTGTTTGCCCCTATGATTTTGGGGCGTTTACGCATTCCGCATATTATTGGTATGATACTTGCCGGGGTAGTGGTAGGCAAGTATGGCTTTAACATTCTGGAGCGTGACAGCAGTTTTGAATTGTTTGGAAAGGTAGGACTTTACTACATTATGTTTTTGGCCGGTCTTGAGATGGATATGGACGATTTCAAGAAAAACAGGACAAAAGGATTGGTCTTTGGTATGTTTACTTTCCTCATCCCGATGGGGCTGGGCATATGGAGTAGCATGAGTATGCTGAACTATGGATTCCTGACTTCTGTGCTGCTGGCCAGTATGTATGCCAGCCACACCTTGATTGCTTATCCTATTATCAGCCGGTATGGCTTGTCGCGGCAACGGACGGTCAGTATCACTATTGGTGGTACGGCGGTGACTGTGGTGCTGGCTTTGATGGTGCTGGCTGTTATTGGTGGTATGTATAAAGGTGAGGACGTAGGCGGACTGTTTTGGGTGCTGTTGGTTGCCAAGGTGGTTTTGCTGTTCGGACTTATCATATTTTTAATGCCTCGCATCAGCCGGTGGTTTTTCCGTACATATGAGGATGCGGTGATGCAATTTATATTTGTGCTGGCTATGGTGTTCCTGGGCGGAGGCTTGATGGAACTGGTGGGGATGGAAGGTATTTTGGGAGCTTTCCTTGCCGGGCTGGTATTGAATCGTTTTGTTCCTCATGTTTCTCCTTTGATGAACCGGCTGGAGTTTGTGGGTAATGCGCTGTTTATTCCCTATTTCTTGATTGGGGTGGGAATGATTATTGATGTACGTTGCCTTTTTACGGAAGGTGAAGCGCTGAAAGTGGCGGTTGTAATGACCGTAGTGGCGACATTCAGTAAGTGGCTGGCTGCATGGATAACCCAGAAGATATATGGCATGAAAAAAGTGGAGGGCAGCCTGATATTCGGATTAAGCAATGCACAGGCTGCTGCGACTTTGGCCGCTGTGTTGATAGGTCACGGTATTATTATGGAAAATGGAGAGCGGTTGTTGAATGATGATGTTTTGAATGGTACGGTGGTCATGATTTTGTTCACTTGTATTATAAGTTCTGTTGTGACAGAGCGTGCCGCACGCAAAATGGTGACCCAGGAAAATCTGATGGAGGGCAGCGAAGGTAAGGAACAGGAACGCATCTTGATTCCGGTAGCTAATCCTGAAACCATAGAAGGATTGGTAGGCATGGCTTTGATGATGAGACATCCTAAACAAAAAGAGTCATTGGTGGCACTGAGTGTGATCAATGATAATAATACTTCAGAAACCAAGGAACTCATAGGCAAGCGTAACTTGGAGCGTACGGCGATGATTGCTGCTGCTGCCGATGCGTCTGTAAAGACTGTGTTGCGTTATGATTTGAATATTGCGCAAGGTATTATTCATACGCAGAAAGAATATGCGGTAACGGATATTGTAATAGGTTTGCATCGTAAGACGAATTTGATGGATTCTTTCTTTGGTACAATGACGGAAAACTTGTTGAAGGGCACGAACCGCCAGATTATGATCGCTAAATTATTGATGCCTGTCAATACGTTGCGCCGGATTGTGGTGGCGGTTCCCGATAAGGCGGAATATGAAAAAGGTTTCTTGAAATGGATGACACAGCTCTGCCGTATGGGTAAACAATTGGGATGCCGCGTGCATTTCTTTGCAACGGAAGATACATTGAAGCATTTGCGTGCCCTGACAGAAAAACAGGAGGCGAATACTTTTACGGAGTTTTCTTTATTGGAAGAGTGGGATGATCTGCTTTTATTGACCGGACAGGTGAATTATGACCATCTGTTTGTGGTTGTGTCTTCGCGTAAAGGTTCCATCTCTTATCAGACTTCTTTTGAACGTCTGCCGTCACAAATCAGCAAGTACTTTGCCAATAACAGTTTGTTGATTGTGTATCCGGATCAGTTAGGGGACGATCCGCAAGAGATTGTTTCGTTTTCTGACCCTCGCGGGCAATCGGAAACACGAGTATATGATAATGTAGGAAAATGGTTCTACAAATGGTTTAAGAAAGGTGATGAACGAAATTAATATAGAGTGGCAGCAACGTACGGAGTTGTTGCTGGGAAAAGATAAGATGAAACGCCTGCGTCACGCTCATGTGCTGGTGGTAGGTTTAGGTGGAGTTGGGGCGTATGCTGCCGAGATGATTTGTCGTGCAGGAGTAGGCCGTATGACAATAGTGGATGCAGACATTGTGCAGCCCAGTAATATTAATCGTCAGCTTCCGGCCCTTCACTCTGCTGTGGGACGTCCCAAAGCGGAAATTTTGGCGGAACGTTTCCGTGATATTAATCCCGATTTGGAATTGACTGTATTGGTGGAGTATCTGAAAGATGAGCGTATTCCGGAATTGCTGGACAGTGCAAAATTTGATTTTGTGGTGGATGCCATTGATACGGTAGCTCCTAAATGTTACCTTATATATAATGTGCTTCAACGCCGTCTGCCCATTGTGAGTAGTATGGGGGCCGGTGCTAAATGGGATATTACTCAGGTTCGTTTTGCCGATTTATGGGATACTTACCATTGCGGATTAAGCAAAGCCGTGCGGAAGCGTTTGCAGAAAATGGGGATGAAACGAAAACTTCCGGTTGTATTTAGTACAGAGCAGGCCGATCAGGATGCGGTGATATTGGTAGATGATGAGAAAAATAAGAAATCTACTGCCGGAACCGTGAGTTATATGCCGGCAGTCTTTGGCTGTTATCTGGCGGAGTATGTGATAAGAAGAATTTGATTATGATAGAATTACAGGGAATAACGAAGAGTTTCGGGACATTGCAGGTACTGAAAGGTATTGACTTGATGATAGAAAAAGGAGAAGTGGTAAGTATTGTGGGGCCCAGCGGTGCGGGGAAAACTACATTATTGCAGATTATGGGAACGCTGGATAAGGCGGATACGGGTACTATTTTACTGAATGGTACAGAAGTGAGTTGTTTGAAGGAAAAAGAGTTGTCGGCTTTTCGTAACCGGCAGATTGGCTTTGTGTTCCAGTTCCACCAGTTACTTCCTGAGTTTACAGCTTTAGAGAATGTGATGATGCCTGCGTTGATAGCAGGTACATCTTCTTCCGAAGCTATGCGGAAAGCCAAAGAAACGCTAGCTTTTTTGGGCTTGTCCGAACGTGCTTCGCACAAACCGGCTGAATTGTCGGGAGGGGAGAAGCAACGGGTGGCGGTAGCGCGTGCATTAATAAACAACCCGGCGGTTATCCTTGCGGATGAGCCGTCGGGCAGTCTGGATACTCGCAATAAAGAGGAACTTCATCAGTTGTTCTTTGATTTACGTGATAAGTTAGGTCAAACTTTTGTTATTGTTACTCATGATGAAAATCTGGCTCGTTTGACAGACCGTACTATTCACATGGTAGATGGCAGGATCTCTTTGAAAATTTAATAGAATAAAGATCAGTTTAATGATATGTGAATACTGTCATGCTGTTCTTTCCATTTGTCTATCTGGAATTCTCCGGTATCTCCCTCTTCCAGTAGTACACCGTCCATACTCAGGTTGACTGTTGTTCTTGTCCCGGCATTAAGTTGTGTAGTTAGTTTTTGTTGGTAATGCTTTATTGTTCCGTTACTTAACTGTACAAAGATTTGAAACATAGGATTAGGCTGAGAGGGGAACACCGATACAAAATTATTGTTGAATTCTGTACGGTTAGTGCTGGGTTTCAACCCGAAGCTGATTGTTTTGAAAGTGCCTTCGGGCCGGGCTGAAAAATAATTCAGGTTGCTATGGATATTACTGATGTATATCCACATTGAATCAATGGCATCACTGAAAGCATCACCGTTTGTTTCAGACACTATGACGCTTAAGGCTGCTGAAGCATGTTTAAGATGTGCTTGCAGGTCATCTTTCCCTATATTTATATTTTGTGTTCCGTATACAAGGCTATGTATCGGGTAGTATACCGTATCTCCCGGTATTTTCCTTAATCCTAAACTGGTTGTATTCAGTTTTTTGCCTATAATTAGCGTGGGATCTGCCAGATAGGCATCACCTGCTGTACCAAAGTAATCGGGATATCCCCAATATATCACATTGTATGTACCTACAGGAAGCCTTAAAGGATATTTTTGGGATTTTCCTATTCCATTCGTGATTAAGTAATATGCTGGAAAAGGAACTTGTTTTCCCTTGGCTGTATAATTGCCTATATAAAAACTTCCATTCGTTTCACAAGGTAGTACTTCTAATGGACCATTGTAAGGATCTGTGCTACTTTGGCTCAGAGTGGCATATAGTGCCGGAGATACCAGATCTTCTGGTTGGGGAGTGACAATGTCACAATCCTCGTTTTTACCGCACGAAGCTAGCAGTGCCAGTAAAGGTAAAAATAAAAACTTTCTCATGTACATCTTTAGTTTAGGTTTGAATACTCCCTATAACAAGATATGGATGAGAAAGTTTGAATGGTATAGGAGAAAGTTATGCTTATACTTTCTCGGGAAAACTGGCTTTCAGGATCTCAAATGCCCGGACATAATCTTTTTCGAAGACTAGAACCTTTATTTCCATTCCCGGAATATAAGCCAAAACTTGGGCTGTATATTCTCCCTGCAACATGGATTCTATACCTTCATTTTTTAGAAGATCCTGTAACATGTGTGCGCGGACATCACTTTTGAAAGAAGTAAGAATAACTGTTTTCATACTCGTTCCTTCTGTATCAGTTGTTTCTTTTTTCGATTTACAGTTTTGCAGAATCCGGCGTGCCACTTCTCCCGTTACATCACCGTCCTCTCCGTATGCTGCGCCTCTCTCATTGAACCGGCGTACTATTTCTTCAATGGTATCATCGCCTATTCCTGCTTCATCCAAGCGAGTCTTAAGTCCTAAATTTCTAAAGAATTCTTCAGTTTTTTCTATGGTTAGCGATACCCGTACACTGGGAACTCCTGAAGTAACCCCCCAGATACGTTCGCCATATTGTAGTATTTTGTCACGGTTTTTTATCGGCGAGTGTCCGTAGAGTTCCGGGAAATACGATTGCCAGGGTCTGGCCGTGTGTCATGCCATGTAGTGCGGTCAGCTCATGCCCTATCATGTGGGTGGCCCAGTCTTCGGATACTCCCATAGCAATAAAACCGTTCAAAGCCATAGTGGCGGACATCATAAATTCACTCATCAAGTGATAGTCCTGTTTGTTTTCTTTGATTTGCGGAGCGATTTGTACCAATGTACGAAGGATGCTTTCGCTCCAGCGGTCCATTAGATAAGATTCGTTTGTTTTGGTCATGTATTGTTCCATGACGTGTACAAAAGTGTCTGCCAGTCCGCAAGCTATCTGATAGTCGGGCAGTGAGAAAGTTACTGTCGGATCTAGGATAGAAAATACAGGATGGGAGGAGAAAAATGGATATTTTTCATGAGTTTCACGGCATGAAATTACAGCTCCGTTATTCATTTCTGAACCTGTGGCGGGAATGGTTAGCACAGTTCCTAAAGGAATCGTGTTTTGTGCACTGCCTTTTTAACCAGTTCCCAGGCATCTCCGTTGTAGGGAATACCAGCGGAAATCAACTTGGTGCCGTCTATAACTGAGCCGCCACCTACTGCCAGCAGGAAGTCAATGTTTTTTTCCTTTGCCTGATTCTATCGCCTTTTTCAAGGTAGATATATCGGGATTTGATTCTATTCCCCAAAAACTCCGTGTAATCACGTCCTTCAAGGGCTTGGATTACTTGTTCATAGACTCCATTGGTTTTTACACTGCCACCTCCGAAAGTGATCATGATTCTCTTGTCGGCCGGTATCTGTTGGGACAATTGGGCAATCATGCCTTTGCCAAAGATGAGGCGTGTAGGATTGTGAAAGATAAAATTATCCATAACTAATTGGGGTTTTCTTGGTTAATACTGAGTAAAGATAATGCTTTTTTCCTATCTTTGAGAAAAAATTTAGCTAATGAACGTAAAACTGGGAAAATACAACCAGCTTGGAGGTTGTAAAAGAAGTAGATTTTGGTGTTTATTTAGATGGAGGCGATGACGGAGAGATTTTATTGCCTACGCGTTATGTACCCGAAGGCTGTAAGCCTGGCGACGTGCTGAATGTCTTTCTTTATCTTGACAATGAGGAAAGGCTGATAGCTACCACTTTGCAGCCGTTGGTGCAGGTGGACGAGTTTGCCTGTTTGGAAGTGGCATGGATTAATGAGTTTGGTGCGTTTTTGAATTGGGGATTGATGAAAGACCTTTTTGTACCTTTCCGTGAACAAAAGATGAAAATGCAGAAAGGGAGAAAGTATATAATACACGCACATATAGACGAAGATAGTTACCGCATTATGGCATCTGCTAAAGTGGAGCATTATCTTTCTAAAGAACATCCCGACTATCGGCTGGGACAGGAAGTGGATATCCTGATATGGCAGAAAACAGATTTGGGATTTAAGGCTATTGTGGAAAATAAGTTCAGTGGTTTGCTTTACGATAATGAGATTTTCCAACCTTTAGAAACCGGTATGAGGCTGAAGGCTTATGTAAAGCAGGTGCGTGAGGATGGTAAGATCGATTTGGTTCTGCAAAAGTTGGGCGCAAAGAAGGTGGATGATTTTTCGGAAGTGTTATTACAATATATTAAAGATCATGAAGGCTTCACTCCATTGAATGATAAAAGTGCTGCTGAGGATATCTATGATGCTTTTGGTGTCAGTAAGAAAACTTTCAAGAAAGCGGTGGGGGATTTATATAAAAAACGCCTGGTTGTTTTGGAAGCTGAGGGGATACGCCTCACTTAGTGGAGCTTTTCCCTACCGGATATAGGAAAAGCCCTATGAACTTATGGGGAAAATCAATTGTGGGGGAAAGCGATTTCCCCTATTTTTGTGCCATAGAACTAACAAACTAAAAACGGAACAGCTATGAAAAGATGGACTACATTACTGATAGTGATTTGTATGCTAGGTATAACTATTCCCGCAATGGGGGCCATGAGTATCAGCAAAATGAGACAGAACACTCGTTTCCTTACCGACCGTATGGCATATGAACTGAAACTCACTCCGCGGCAATACAATGATGTATATGAGGTGAATTATGATTTTATCAATAATGTCCGTTATCTGATGGATGATGTGGTAAGAGGCTATGATTATGCGTTGGAACGTTACTATGATTTTCTGGATGTGCGTAATGATGATCTTCGTTGGATACTTTCCAGTGCGCAATATCGTCGTTTTATGAGGGCTGAGCATTTCTACCGTCCCATTTATGCGCATGAGAACAAATGGCATTTCCGTATTTATCTGGTATATAATAATGTGAATTTTTTCTACTATGGCAAACCGCATCATTATGCTAGTTATTGCGGAGGGCATTATCGTACTCATTTCAATAATGTCAGTTATTATAAGACCCATTATCGTGACCATTACCGCCATGATGTGTACGATGGCCATTATCGTATCCGCCATGACAGAATGACGTATGATATGCACCGTCGTCGTGATTTCAATATAGCTGTTCGTCCTCCACAAAAGGAGCATCATCGCCCGGCCACTCCTCCTCAGACTCGTCCAAACAGACCTCAAATCCATCCTGACAGGCCGTCGGGTGATCATCGTCGTCCGTCTGTTCCACAGGCAAGGCCGGACAGACCGAAGAAGGATCAGAATAACAAGCATGATGGGCGCCCTTCACGACGTGGACAGAACTCACAGGTTGATAAAGACCGTCATGAAAATAGGCGTATTACTCCATCCGGCAGGGATGTGAGAAGAGGAAATGGTAAGAAAGAGAAAGATTCGGACCGTTCAGGAGGAAGCAATAAAAGTAATTCTAAGGAAAGAACAGCAGTGCGTATGCGTACGGTATAGTATGATTTGAAAAACAACGAAAACCGACGTAAATAAGAGTCCGAAACACAATGAATTGTCCGGAATTGTAAAGGTCGTTTTTATGATGATTCACCACAGGTCAACGCAGAATCTGATTATGAATAGACTGTGAAAATCTGTGGTGAATCTTAATAATTTATTCCAAAGTAAGAGGAACTCCTTTGTAGAAATCCAGAATCTTGGTACGGAACAGATAGTCATATTTTGCTTGAAGCATATCCGAAACGGCTTTCATCCAATTGGTACGTGCCTCATTGTATTCAGTAGCGTTGGCTTTACCATTGGCATATTTTTCGCTCATCAGACGGAAGGAAGCTTCAGAAGCATCCGTAGCTGTATTACTGCTTTTGTATTTGCTTTCGGCAGCTACTGCATTATAGTATGCTTGCTGTATTTCTTTGAAAAGAGCCTTTTTGCTTTCTTCCAACTTCCATGATAAAGCAGTGCGCTGGATGCGTGCGTTCTTTACTTTATTTCGTGTGTCAAAACGGTTGAACAACGGAATGCTGAGTGAGAATTGCAGGTATTTATTAAAATTTTGATGCCACTGGCTGCTGAATGAAGCATTTTCTACTCCTGAGATATTATAGTAGTTTGTTCCTATACCTGCACTGAAGTTTAATTGCGGATACCAGGAACTTTGGGCAATACGGATATTTTTGGCCGCACCTTCCAGACGAAATTGGGCTGCTTTAATACTTGGTTTGTTCAGAACAGCTTGTGCATAGATATCTTCGGGAAGTGAAAGCAGAGTAAAATCATCCTCTACACGGGGAGATACTACTCCAAATCCGTCAGGAGTAGGAAGTTCCAACAGCTGGCTCAGTTCTAACAAGGCTAACTGATAGTTATTGTCAGCCTGTACTGCTGACATTTCGTCTTGTGCGACGCGTGCGCGGGCTTCATAGACTTCGGCTTCAGATGCTTTCCCATTTTTGAAATAGGCTTCTTTCAATTCCAGCTGTTCCCGGCTTAACTCTACTTGGTTGTGAGCTACTTTTGCCAATTCTTCATTAAAAAGAATTTGTAGATAGGCAGAGGTGACAGAAATGCTGATATCTTCTTTGGCCTTGTTCAAGTCTTCTGTAGCTGCTTTCAGGTTCAGTTTGCTGAGAGCGATGTTGTTCGGTATCCGCAATCCTGTAAATAAAGGAATACTGGTACTGAGTGAGAAGTTGGTGTTTTTGGTATTACGGTCGCCGTACGTATTGTCTGCCTGCAAGGCACGGCCGAAGTTAAATGACTGGCCCACATTACCGTTCAGATTAGGCAGCCGGCTGTATTTAGCAGTATTCAAATCCACTGCATTCTGATCTCTTGCAGCTTCCTGTTGCTTGATACTCAGGTTGTGTTCTATAGCATAATCAATGCATTTACGTAAATCCCATTTTTCTTGGGAAACGACCGGTAATGCAGTCAGGGTGGCCAAGGCTATAATGATTTGTTTTTTCATAATGATATTCTGTTATTTCTTTTCTGCTCCGCGTACTTTTTCATTGACATTCAGACCGTTCTTTATTTCAATCTGGATACCGTCACTCATACCTGTAATAACGGCACGACGGCTGAATTTCTGTGAAGGTACACTATCTGTCAATACGTATATAAAAGTAGAGTCGTTTTTAAACTCAACAGTACTTTCGGGTACTGCCAGTACCTTGCTGGCACGTGCCAGAACGATTTCCGCATTTGCGCTATATCCGGAACGGATGGTAATACTGTCGGGGACTGTGATGGCTGCTTTGATCTCAAATTGGTTGGCACCATTTTCTTCTACACCTTTAGGAGAGATATATTCTAGTTGTGCATCAAATTCCATGTTTTGTAAGGCTCCTAAAGTTATTTTTACCGGCATGCCTTCGTGTATGCGTCCTACTTCCGTTTCATCAATATTGCCTCGGAAAATCAGATCATTCATGTTGGCTACGGTGGCGATAGTGGTTCCGTCATTGAATGTGTTGCTCATTATGACGGAGTTACCGGCTTTTACGGGCACATCCAAAATCAATCCGTCAATAGTAGATCGGATAAGGGTACTACTGAATGAAGCCTTGTTTTTAGTGATACCTTCTTTGACTATTTCCAGGTTATCTTTGGCTGTTTGTAATTCTTCACGTGCCTGTTTTACGGCTACTTCACTCTTTTCGTATTCTTCACTGCTGATAAGTTTGCTTTCGAACAGTTTTTTCATACGGGCAAAGTCCGTTTCTCCTTGTCTGGCATTGATTTCTGCCAGTCTTACACGGCTTTCTGCCGAGTTTAGTTGTCCCAGTTCGGGGATCACCTTTACTTTGGCAATCACTTCTCCTTTCTTTATTTTTTGTCCGGCTTCCTTATATACCTCGTCAATGATACCTGAAATCTGCGGCTTAATCAGAATCTCGTCACGCGGTTCTATTTTTCCGGTAGCTACAGTGGTCTTTTTCAGATCGGTGATTTCTGCGTTTAATATAGTATACACGCTGGCTTTGGGTTGTGATTTTTGATAGAGAAATACAAATGTTCCGATGAATATCAGTGCAACGATGACTAATAGTGCAATTTTTACATACTTTTTCATATCTGTTTGTTTTATTATTTTTTTATTCTTGTTTGTTCTTGCATGGAAACTTTATCCGTTACGTCGGACGGCTTTATTCGTCTCTTATAGCCTCAATGGGTTTGATGGCCATAGCGCGATAAGCCGGTGCCAATCCGGCCAGCATACCTAGGACCATCAATAAGATGCAGGCCCCGACGGCCATCCAGAAGCTGATTTGGAAATGAGCCTCTGTACCCGAAGCTGCCGTTCCTATTTCCAGCCCTTGTAAGATCAAGACTCCGAAACTAATTCCCATCAACCCTGCAAAAGTTGTCAATACCATGCTTTCAGAAAGAATTTGGTTTAGAATATCTTTAGGGCGTGCGCCAATGGCTCGGCGGATGCCGATTTCGGTTGTACGTTCTTTCACGGTAACCATCATAATATTGCTTACTCCGATAGCTCCTGCCAGCAATGTTCCCAAACCTACCATCCATGCCAAAATTTTTGATTCCTGTGAACAGATTGTCAATCATGCTGAACATTGCTTCTGCATTGACCATGATCACCGCTTGTTTGTCGTCCGGGTGGATATAGTGCGCTTTCTTGATTACTTGTTCTATTTTGTCGGCTATACTGGTAACGGTCACACCCGGTTTTACGGTAATACAGACTAAATCAATGCGCTTTCCAAAATTGTATGCTTTTTGCATGGTAGTAAATGGAAGAGTTACACTATCCTCTGTTCCTGCATTGATATTCATGTTACTGGTTGATAAGCTAACACCTACAATCTGATAGTAAATACCATCCACACGCAAATATTGTCCGCATGGGTTTCCTCCTTGGGGAAACAGTTCGTCGTATACTCGTTTTCCTATGGTGCATACTTTCCGGCTTTCCAGTATGTCTACGTCATTGATAAAGCGCCCCATTGTAATATTTTGAGCTTCTATCTTTTCATAATCAGGCTGTAACCCTCTGACGGCACAGGAGCTTTTCTTGTCTCCGAAAATAGCAGTAGAGCCCCATCGGCTGATATTGGGAGTGATAACTTCTACCTCCGGTACGGCTTGGCGGATACGTTCCACATCGTTAAATTCCATATCCCAATAACGTCCTTTTCTAAATCCTTTATAGGCTTCACTGGTTTTATTACTTCCGGAAAAAAACGGAATTGGTGGCGAATCCTTTAAAGTTGGCCGACATCATATCTTGTAGTCCCTGGCCACCCCCCATAAGGGCAACCAGCATGAATATGCCCCAAAAAACACCAAAAGCGGTCAATAGGCTACGTGTCTTGTTTCTGGTAATGGTGATGAATATTTCTTCCCACCTGTCTAAATCTATTCTCATAATTTTAATCTGCTCTAAGTGCTTCGATTGGTCGGATCATGACGGCCTTGCGGGCAGGAAAGAAACCTGCCAGTGTACCGGCTATCACCAATGTCATGGTTGCTTGTATGGCTATACTGATATCTACTGTGGGATTGAGGAAAACTGTTTCGGTGAAAACGCCTGCGTCTACAGTTTGGTTTCCTGCCACTGTGTTCATGTATTCCGTGGCAGCAATGCCTGCCACCATTCCTATATACCCGAAAAAGGTGGTAATTGTTACGCTTTCGGCTATAATTAGCCATAAGATAGATATAGGTTTGGCACCCAACGCTTTGCGGATACCAAATTCACGGGTCCGTTCTTTTACTGTGATCAGCATGATATTACTTACACCTACGATGCCACTCAGCAAAGTGAATATGCCTATTACCCAAATGGCTATAGTCAGAATGCGCATACCTTTTTCTTGTTGCAGGAATTGGGTGAAACGGTTCCACATCCAGATAGCGCCTTTGTCATCAGCTGTAAACCGGTGGTGTACGCCGATAGCTTTGCGGTACTCCTTTTCAAAGATTTCATTTTTTTTCTTCTGTATCGAGTCCTTGTGTCATAAATATCAAATTGTTCAGCTTGTCACCTTTATTATATATGAGTTGTAAGGTGGTGAATGGGATGAAGGCGTTAGGTTGGAAACTTCCCTTGTCGGTAAAAAGGCCTACCACTTGATATACTACTCCATTGGCGTTGACAAATTTTCCGATAGCTTTGTCTGCGTCTTTTTTAAAGAGCATTTCTGCGGTTTTTGTATGAAGAATGATTACTTTTCGCCGTTGACGGATATCGATGTCATTGATAAATCGCCCCCCTGCAGGTTTTACTCTTTCTACATCCTTATGATTAGGGTATACTCCTTCCAATGTGGTGGATACATAGTCTTGTCCATATGTTAAAGTCACATTACTCTGACGTACGGTAGCTCCTACACTGATGACATTTTTGGGAAAATCGGTTTCGGTTATCCGATAGTCTTTATTGTCCAGTTCAATGCGGCGTCCTTCTTTTAATCCGTCGTATGCTTTGGAAGTCCAGCCGGGAAATACTTTGATGGAATTCATAGCCATATCTGCAGATGAGCTTTCGAAAGCATGGATTAGTCCGTTGCCTGCCCCCAGCAGTACGATCAGCATGAAGATACCCCAAGCTACGGCAAAGCCGGTGAGGAACGTGCGTAATTTATTGCGCTTTATTGTTCCGAATATTTCTTGAATAAGATCAATCATGTGTGTCAGTTATTTCATGAATCCGTTCTTGCCGAAAGGAGAGGCATTATGGTCTATGTTTTCTTCAATCCGTTCAATCAGTCCGTCCTTGATATGGATGATTTTGTCCGTTTGGTTCGCTACTCCACTTTCATGAGTGACGACAACAATTGTCAGCCCCTCGTTTTTATGCAGTTCTTTCAGAATATTCATCACTTCCACGGATGTTTTGCTGTCCAGGGCTCCGGTAGGTTCATCGGCGAGGATGATTTGCGGTTTGGATATCAAGGCACGTGCTATGGCTACACGTTGTTTTTGTCCGCCGGACAATTCATTGGGCATATGATGCGCCCATTCTTTAAGACCTAGTTTGTCAAGGTATTCTAATGCCATTTGATTCCTTTTTTTTCGGCTCACTCCCTGATAGAAGAGGGGAAGAGCTACATTTTCTACCGCATTTTTAAAAGAAATCAGGTTGAAAGACTGAAAGATGAATCCTATCATCCGGTTTCTGTATTCGGCAGAGCGGGTTTCACTCAGATTCTTGATTAATACATCGTTCAAATAATATTCTCCCGAATCGTAATTGTCCAAGATGCCTAAAATATTCAATAAAGTGGACTTTCCGGAACCTGAAGCCCCCATAATGGAAACAAACTCACCTCGTTCTATGTCGAGGTTGATACCTTTCAAAACATGTAGCGGAGCTCCGTTATGATAGGTTTTGTTGATATTCTCTAAATGTATCATTACCGATGAATTTAACTTGTGTTTGTCTGGTTAGACGTGCCGAAGATACAAAAAGTTGCAATGCTATATGAAATAATTGAAAAAAAATTTTGCTCTCTTTTTTCTCATTGTGTACATTTGCTCAAAATAACTAACCCTAAATAATAATATATCATGGTAACAGGCATGGAAAAACCCTACGTAGTAGGTATGGACATTGGCGGAACTAATACAGTTTTTGGCATCGTAGATTCGCGTGGTAACGTATTGGCTACCGATTCAGTTAAGACACAATCATTTTCTAAGATAGAGGATTATGTAGAGGCTGTCAGTTCAAAATTGCGTCCGTTGATTGAATCGTTCGGTGGCGTAGAAAAAATTAAAGGTATGGGTGTAGGTGCTCCTAATGGAAACTACTATAACGGAACCATTGAATTTGCTCCGAATCTTCCTTGGAAAGGGGTGATTCCCTTGGCTGCTTTGTTTGAAGAAGCAATAGGTGTTCCTACTGCCTTGACAAATGATGCTAATGCTGCCGCCATCGGTGAAATGACTTATGGTGCGGCTCGTGGCATGAAAGACTTTATTATGATTACTCTTGGAACCGGTGTTGGTAGTGGTATCGTAATAAATGGACAACTGGTTTACGGACACGATGGTTTTGCCGGAGAATTGGGACATGTGATAGTTCGTCGTGACGGACGTCAGTGTGGTTGTGGTCGTAAGGGCTGTTTGGAAACTTATTGTTCGGCTACAGGTGTGGCACGCACGGCACGTGAATTTCTGGTTGCCCGTCCCGAACCTAGTTTGTTAAGAGATATCCCGGCTGAAGATATTGTATCTAAAGATGTTTTTGACGCGGCTGTAAGAGGGGATAAATTAGCACAAGATATCTTTGAATATACAGGACGTATTTTGGGTGAGGCTTTGGCGGATTTCATTGCTTTCTCCAGCCCGGAAGCGATTATCCTGTTTGGTGGATTGGCAAAATCAGGTGATTATATCATGAAGCCGATCCGTAAAGCTATAGATGATAATATCTTGAAGATTTACGAAGGTAAGACTAAATTGTTGATTTCTGAATTGAAGGATGCTGATGCCGCCGTGTTGGGAGCTAGTGCATTAGGCTGGGAAGTAAGAGAATAATGGAAAACAAAAAGCAAGGATATAAAGTTCGGAAATATCAGGGACCGGTAAAACGTTATTGCCAGATGTTGAATCTGAAAAACGATGCGGCCTTGATAGCCGAGTATAGAAAGCGTCATTCGGAAGGCAAGGTTTGGCCGGAAACATTGGCAGCTATTCGTGAAGTCGGTATTTTGGAAATGGAAATTTATATCCTGGGAACTAATTTGTTTATGATAGTGGAAACTCCTCTCGATTTTGATTGGGATACGGCCATGGCCAGAATGGCTACGTTGCCTCGTCAGGCAGAATGGGAAGAGTATATGTCTGTCTTTCAACAGGCAGAGCCGGGAGCGTCTTCGGCTGAAAAATGGCAGTTGATGGATAGAATGTTTTATCTTTATGAATAAACTTTCATTCTAGATAATAATAAGAAAAGGATATGATAAAAATCATATCCTTTTTCTTATATTATAAAATTATAAACTTGTGTTCTTTATGGTAGAGCTCATCAGGCATTAGCCTGTTGGCTCATTAATTTCTGAAGCTTGTATTGCAAAGATTGGCAAGCAGCTCCCTTTCTCATTGCTTTGTATCTTCTTAACTGATACTGCAACATCTCGATTGTGTCATTTGTTCTTTTCATAATTACATCTTTTTTATGTTCTCCCGTTTGGAGAACTGGTTATTCCTAAAAACCTTTTGTTTTCTCTTTACTACTGCAAAGATAACACCAAATTCCTATTTATGTTTTAAAACATAGTATCAATCCGCTTTATTTAACTTTTAATGTGTATTTTGTCTTATGGTTTAGTATACGTTAAGAAATACAACTGTAAAAATGTCACTTATAATCTGACAGGGAAATGTTCATTAACAAATGTGGCGGATCTCCTTAAATCATGTTAGAGAACATAATTTTCTTTTTGTCGAATTTGCAAATTTCAATAATGTTCGTACCTTTGCACTGTGGTTTTTCATAGTATTTAGATTTAAGGTTAACAAAGGTTGGAGCAAGGCGTTGCTCCGTTTTTTTATGTCTATATCTCTGCATAAAAGTTTCCTTTTTACAAATTGTTTTGTTACATTCGCACCATACTATTGATATTAAACTACTATTATGAAACACTTATTTATCACAATTCTGCTCTTATTACCATTGTGCCGCATGCTGGCACAGGAGAGAGAATACGTAATTGTTGTTCATGGAGGTGCCGGTGCTATGGGAAAACCTCGAGGACGATAAGGAGAAATCAACCTTGTATTATGCGGCTTTAGATTCAGCTTTGAGCATTGGAAATGCTATTCTGTCTGCCGGAGGCGAAGGGCCTGAAGCGGTAATGGCGGTTGTCAACTACTTTGAGAATAACCCCTTGTTCAATGCAGGTAAAGGGGCTACTTGTACCAGTGCCGGTACTTTTGAGCTGGATGCTTCTATTATGGAAGGTAAGGATTTGACAGCAGGAGCTGTCGCCGGGTTGAAAACGGTGAAGAATCCGATTAATGCAGCTTATGCGGTAAAAACTAAAACACCTCACGTGATGCTGGCAGGTGAGGGTGCTGACCGGTTTGCAAAGTCACAAGGACTGGAAATTGTGGATAATATGTATTTTGCTACTCCTAAGACGTTGAAGTGGATAGAGGATTTGAAGAAGGAGAGCAAGAAGAATGGAACTGTGGGCTGTGTGGTACTGGACAAGCAAGGTAACCTGACAGCGGGAACAAGTACCGGTGGTATGTTCAAGAAGCAATGGGGCCGTGTGGGAGATTCACCGGTGATTGGTGCAGGTACTTATGCGGATAATGAAGGTTGTGCTGTGTCGTGCACCGGGCATGGGGAGTATTTTATCCGTCACGTCGTAGCTTATAATCTTTCTACTCGTGTGAAGTTGCTGCACCAGCCTGTCGGGGAGGCTGCCGATTATATTATCCATCAGGAACTGAATACCAAGGAGGGAAATGGTGGATTGATTGCAGTGGACAAGAAAGGTAATTTTGCCATGCCGTTTAATAGCGGAGGCATGTTCCGTGGCTACTTGTATAAGGAAAAAGGAACAGGCAAAATTTCTAAAGCAGTGGGCATAGGGAAGAAGATGAAAACTTTATAATTTTAGTTCCTGTTTGAAGTTTCCTCCCACCTGCAACAGAGTTTTGCAAAACAGCTACCACTACTACCATCCTCTTTCGTAAACACCCATGAACAGGGCGTTTCAAAGGTGGTGGTAGCAGCATGAAAAAACACCTGCTACCACCATTTTTTATCTGTTATCACTTCCCTTTCCTCTGATAGTTTGGGAATTCCTGTCACATTTTGTCTTAGCTTCGTTACCCCTTGGAATAGACACATCTGTTTGAAAGCTGCAGGCTGTATGTAACGATACGGACGGTTGGTATGCTTATCGGGAACCGGTACGGATGGCATCTCGACTATTCACTGACGGAAAAGTTTTGGAGCTGTAGAATGTTAGCGGGACTTTCATCCGAAAAAGGCATCTGCAAAAGACTTTGGCATCCGATTCGTCCTTAAAGGATCTTATCCGTATCCCTAACCCTTTCCTGACGTATGGTTAAGGCTTTTCTTCCTGCCTGTTTTATCTCCGCAAGCCTTTGGAGTTAACTCCATAGCCTTGGGAGATAACTCCAAAGCTTATGGAGATAACTCCAAAGGCTATGGAGATAGAACATATCCGTATAAAAAGGCTTAACCTGAAGAAAGAAAAGGCTTATGCTATAGGGTAGGGAGTGATATACATTCAATTGAGGCTTGACTACTCCTACAGTCATGATGTTTGAAGCGATGCTGGATATCCTGCCGGTTCGCTGATGCGGCTGTAACCGGAATATAATATGCGGCAGGCTGGTAATGATCAGACGCTTAGGGAACGTTTGGATACTATCCGTAAATACGCCGTTTTGCTATAAAATGCTGTCTCGCTGCGGCTTGATCGGTTGCAGGTGCACTCACTGAGCATGAGGTAAAAAACATTGGCGGAATTAATTCAGTCTTTCAAATACAGTCTGGATTAACTCCGCCAATAGGCTGCCACTATCGGATATCTTATTTATAAGTAACCGGTATCAACCTTACACTACCATTCAATCCCGATGGCAATGGTTGCCAATCAGTATAAGGTATCGGTTTGTATTGCAGATTCACCACATTGATTTCATTGAAGATACGCCATTTCTCACCCCGACGATCCATATCCGCAATGCGGTTGGCAGGCAGATTGGTCACTTCTATTTCTATCTTGTTATCTCCCGGTTTCAGCCATTTGCCTACTTTCAACTGATAAGGTACGGCCCATGCCGTTCCGGCATCTTGTCCGTTGATGCGCACACGGGCACTTTCCCGCACATCGCCCAAATCCAGTATCCAGTCATCGGCGGGAATATGGGGAACAGTGATGATATTGGTATATACTCCCGTCGCCATGGTGATCGGAGCGTTGGGATGAGCAATTTCAGTCCACGAAGACGGAGTATCGATATCAAATGAACCTTCTATCTGGGGAGTGCTTTTTGCAAAATGAAGTTTCCAGCCGTGATCAAGGCTGAGGCTGACAGGTTGTTCTTGAACGTATTTCCATTCGGCAACGTCTGTCAGGGCATGGTTGAAAGTTTGCAGGATCACGCTTTCGCCGGAATGCAGTTGGAGGCGTACTTGGGTTTTGCCTTCTTGCTTGCGGGTTTGTGCTTTCCCTTTTTCTCCCGTCATCGGATTGAACAGCATGACACTTTCTGCGGGAACGGCTAAGGTTATCCAGTCGTTTACTCCTTTTTCCTGCAATGAGGAGATGAAATAATGATGTCCATCGGCATGGGAGCGGCGGATACATTGTAAGCCATACCGCGTTTTCATCTCTTCGGGAACAACACCGCTTTTTTCCAAGGCAGATTGATAGTTGTTTCCTGTAATGATGATCCCTTTTTGATAAAGAGTTGCCACCGTCTCATTGAAAGAAGAAACTTCCGGAAGTTGCTTTTGTAATTGTGCAAAGCCTTTCCGGCGTGCTTCCAGTTTTCCATAACCGGGTACATCCTGCGGATAGTTTTCGGTAAAGATGATAGTAGCTCCGGCTTGTGCCAGCTTAAGTAAATGGCCGAGTACCTCGGACGGCATTAGTTTTACAGCAGGAATGATGATGGCCTTATAGGAAGTTCCTCCTTTGGTCAGTAATTTGCCATTTACGCAACGGGTACTTTTCACAAAGTTGTCAGAGATATAATCCATGTCATAGCCGCAATTGCTGATGGTATGGACGGTCTCTATAAACTTGGGAGCACGTTTTGCCATATCATGGATGCTGAACAGCAAAAGTCGGCCCGGTTGTTCCTGCCACATATCATATACAGGCAGGTAAACCAGAAAGTCATTGTCCGGTTTCCCCATTTGCAGGAAAGACTGGCAACGGGTGATGTATTGAAAGAATGCCGGAGCATCCTGCCAAATGTTATTGGTAGGAGACATGTCAATAGAGGCATAAAACTTCCATCCCGGCCATTTGGCTTCTTTGGGACTGTAGGGAGTTCCGTGGAAAAACATGTGGTTTACACCTGATACGAACATCAAATCCATATCCGGTTTGCACTGGGAGAGGGAGGTGCGGAAATGTTCCGTCAGCCAGGTGAATGTTTCTGAAGACGTGTAGGGCTTTCCGGCGATATGGGCGGCGGAAGAAGCATATTTCAGCATGGAAAGGTCGGAGTCATTCTTACGGGTCAGGGAATCTTGGCGCAATCCTTTAATATGGAATTGCGACAGACCGAATCCTTCGCATTCGGGAATATCCACGGAGGCATAGGTATCTATCAGATTGGCAGGGGAACCGTGTGCCTGGTTACGGGTGATGCTGCCGTGACCGTGTGCCCAGTTAGTCCATTGGGTACTGAAATTCTCAATCAATAAATCGGAGATGGTTTCGCGATAGTCACTGACTATGCGGGCGGTGGTTTCATTACGGTCCTGAGCTATAAATTCAGGGAAGTGTTCTTCCAGTTTATAGCCGCGACGGCGGGCGAATTGTTCCAGAAAATCAGGAGTCCAGTCAGCACCATATACTTCGTAAGAGTCATTGAAAAAGTATGTGGAAAATTGGTCTTGTTTTCTTTAAAGGCTTTGTCAAAGTTGGCAAAATAGCGTTTTACGGCTCCTTTATCCAGGTGGTTCATCACATAGCCTTCTCCACCGGGAGCGGCACGTTTCACATTTTTTGGAAAAGTCTTGCCTATATATAAGGTGATGATATTCCAATGTCCTGCCGGAGCTTTCCATTGTAATTGTCCGTTCTTCGCTTTGGAAGTGAGGTTAAGACATTGCTTATTGTCCGCATTATAGGCCATAACCCGGCTTAAAGTGGCTACAGGGCGTTGTCTTTCTTCTTCTACTTTCAAATCTAGCGTAATTTCTTTTCCACCCTCTACTTGATAAGATTGAAAAATAGCTTTGGTAGCAGCATCTGTCATACTCACGTGAGGACCGCCGAAGGGCCATCCGGTACCGGTGTTCATATCTACTTCAATACCGATACGTTTTCCTTCAGCTTCAGTATGTTGCAACATATTCATCCATTGCGGGCTGAGGAAAGGAAGGTTATTCTTATCGTTGCCTTGAACACCATAAATAGGAGTGATTTCAACACCTCCCAGTCCGGCTTTGGCATATTCTTCCAGATTGTAGGTCAGATTGGTTGCATCGACAGCACTTCCCAGCCACCACCAGCGGGTGGCGGGGCGGGCTTCGGGTCGCACTGCCGGCCATTCTTGTGCGTAAAGGCTGCTTCCGGCCAGCAACAGGCTGAACAATAAATATTTTCTCTTCATTCTATTTTGTTTTTTATTAGTTGGCTGTATTGAACTCTTTTCCATCCACTGTGATGTTCCTGTATCTGATATCACTGGCATCATCCGTGACAAACAAGGGACGTCCGTCCGCTTTTTCGTAATGGAAATTTACATTGTCCAAGGTGATGTTGCGTGCGTGGCGGATGTAGAAACCTTTGGCGGGAATCGTTCCGAACATCCACGGTTCAGGATATACTTTCTCTTGTTCGGGAGGAGTCAGAAGTCCGTCGGCTTCTGTATATCCTCCTTGGTGATAGATATGAATATCGCTCAGTGTCACATCTTCAATAAGGGCTCCCGGTATTCCGCTGATAATGGAGGAGTAGCGCGAGTCGGCATTAAATACATTGACGTGGCTGATGAGGATGCGTTTCATTGTGCCCACAGGTGTTCCTTGCGGGCTGCGCATCCGGGCTCCTAACCGCAGGAAGATGGGGGCGTTGACAATATCGCGCATCGTGATGTTGCTGATGACGATATCTTCCAGTTTGCCACTGTCCACCGTTTCCAGGGCAAGTCCGCGACAACGCTCGAAGATGCAGTTGGTGATGGCTATGTTTTTGAAACCGCCGCTGGATTCCGTTCCTAATTTAATGCGTCCCGTTACAAATCCGTGATCCGGCGCTTGGGGCTCGTCCCTTTGCCAAGTGCAATCCAATACACTGCCACGGTCGTATCCGCTGACGAAACAATCGGAGATGGTTACATTTTCCGTATCCTTGAAATAGCCTAATCCGTAGGACGCTTTAAGCACGATAGCGTCATCCCAGGGAGCGTTGACGGTGCAATGACTGATGCGGACATTTTTGCAGCAGTCTATGTCAAAACCGTCCCGGTTGGTATCTACTTTCACGTTCAGAATGCTCAGATTATCTACTCCTGTAGCCAGCAGGCCGAAATGACCGCAATGCAACAAAGAGAAGTCTTTCAATGTCACGTTCTTGCAGAGTTTCAGGCTGATGGCTTTGTTGCCTACACCGGGCAGGCGGCTTTCCTCACGGGTGAGTCCTTTGCCATAAATCAGTCCCGGTCCGCTGATGGTGATGTCTTCCAGACCGATTCCCCAGATAAGTGAGTTCTTCCAATGGCTGTGTCCGAAATCCTGGAATTGGGTGTGTTCATTCGGTTCTGCCAGGTCATAGCCTTCCGTTGCTGATGGAAAGGCGCCGACAATCCGTGCTCCTTGTTCTATATACAGATGTATATGACTGGCCAAACGTATGGAATAGCACGCGTATTCTCCCGCGGGGAAGTAAATGGTTCCTCCCCCTTGGGAGGCAGCTTCCTCAATGGCCCGGTTTATGGCGGGGGTGTCAATGGTAGTACCGTCGGCTTTCGCTCCGTAATCTTTTACATTATAGATCTTTGCCTGTGCTGTCCATGTGCTGAGGCATAAAAGGAAGAGTATGAGTTGTTTCATGGTCTGTCTTTGCTTTTACTGAATGGGCATTAGTTTGAATTTACGTAAATAAGATGCATTGCCATACATGGTATGCTCATCGGATAAATTCCAGAATCCGTCTTTAGAGGCAGGGTGGGCATCCCAGTCAATCACCGCCCAGCATAGTCCGATTTCATTTCCTTCCTTTAATAAAGTAGGGCGAGATAGTTCGGGACCGTCGGCATCCGCATGGTCAAAGGGGGTGATATAGAATTCCAATACCAGCTTACCCGCTTCTCCCTCCTTGAAAGAGTACTGATAGGCATAATCAGCGTATGGCTTTTGTTTCAGCCATACCTGAGGACCCCATAACATACACCAGTCATTGCCGTGAGCCGGGGTGAAGATGTGATAGTTCTGGGCATGGCATCCGTGAAATTTGAACCAGGCTTGCCACACATCTTTGGGAGCTGTGGGATGAAAACGGTCGATGAACGGCCCCCCTGAACAATCGCCATCCACCACTACTTCAAAAATATCCGTGTTCAAGGAGTTCTCACTGAACCGCCAATAATTATCGTATGCTTCATATAGAAAATACAACTTCTGAGTTTCTGCACACCAACCTACTTTGACACTGACTTTCAATGTGGTAGTGTCCGGCTGTGCATGTTTTCCCTCGTCTTCCTTTAAAGCTGCTTCCGTTATCTTATAATCAGCCGGAACGCAATCCCAGTCGTGGGTATTGCCATCTATGGCAGGAACCTTATCTGCCGGAAATTGGTACACCTTGAATTCCTGTGCCTGGGCAGACAGGCATAGGAAAAGGAAGAACAGGTATGGATACAATCGTTTCATTTTGATCGGGTTTTATGTTCTTTCCCGAATAATCCGGGTAGCATGAAATAATTATAATCAGCCCGTTGGTAGAAACAGAAGTAGAGTTTTTCTTGCGGTTTCCACGGGTATAGGGCAGAGATGACGGGGGCATCTGTCTTTTTACCGGAGTTGAATAAAGCAAGCGGGGATGCTTGTTTATGTCCGTCGGACAGACGAATTTCGGAACCGATGGGAGATACCCCATGAACCGTTCTCAGTTTCATGCTTTCACCATAATAGGTGGTAAAAGCGTTTCCTTCTGTACTGAATACATTATGGAAGCAGGAGGCTGCCGGAATACTGTTGTCTGTTACGGCAGAGTCGTCTGCACCGTCGCATGCACCGAAAGCCCAGCAAAGTTTGAGCTCTTCAGGTAATCGCTCACCCGAAACCTCCATGATAAAACCATTACTATTCGTCAATGGACATACAATCAGCTTTATTTCACCTTCTTTCCATAATTTATCTTTAATGGTATAAGCCTGTCCCTTTTTCTTAACACTGCATTGGTCCAGCCAGCAACTTTCATTGCCGCAAACCACTCCCAGACGGAAAGTTCCCGCACCTTTGGATAAACGGAAGGGAAGAGTCTGGGCGTTGTTGCCAAAGACAGACAACAGCATACAGAGAAAGAACGGAAGTAGCCGCCGGCTATAATTCCATGTTGTTTTCATAGCTGATATCGATTTGTGCGTTCTTATTGTTTTTTTCTTCCACACGACTGCCGTCTTCTACTTGTAACCGGACATCTTCCAGGTGGAAGTCTTCGGTAAAGATAATGCTTCCTGCTTTATTTACCTTGGCTTTTATGCCGGAAATATGGAAATTCTGCAAAGGCAGTTCCTCATTCCAGCCGGCAGCGGTGATAAAGGTTTGCACATTAGTAGCTTTTACATCGCTGAGCCATACATTACGGAAATGCGGATACCCTTTTTCTTTAGGTGTGACAGGAGTCAGCATAACTTTCCAATGTTCGGGAATTTCCTTACCTTCATATTCAGCCGGTAAGGTAGAATAACTATAGCTGGGGTTCCAGTTCAGGTCCGCTGCCAGTACATGGCGGACATGGTCTGCTGTCACTTGGGTCATGTAGATATTTTCTACGGTTCCACCGCGGTTCATGGCAGATTTCAGACGGAGGGTGGAAGAGGTTCCGTATGCTTGGAGGTTATATCCCAATACATTCCGGATGCAGCCTGAAGTTTCGCTGCCGCAGGTAATCAGTCCCGCACCTTTACGTGCAATGCATCCACGAACAATGATATTTTCTGTGGGGCGGTTTACGCGCAGGCCGTCGGCATCCCTTCCGGCTTTCAGGCAGATATTGTCATCGTTGCAATCTACTTCGCAGTTTTCAATCAGGATATTGGTGCTGGAGTCAATGTCAATACCATCCGTACTGGGACCATGCCCCCCTACGTTATTATTGATTTTCAGTCCGTTCAAGGTACATTGGTCGGAATACAGCACCTGGCAACCCCAAAATCCGGTACGCATCAAGGTAAAGTCTTTCAGTGTTATCTGGCGGCTGTTCGAGATGAGCATACCTCTTACGCGTTTGCAGTCGTAGTCCACAATCCACCGCAGTTTGCGTTTCTCGTAATCCTTCCGCATGGTCCAATATTTATCCCAGAATATTTTTCCACGGCAATCCAACGTACCTGCTCCGCTGATAGCTGCGTTTTCCGCATCCAGAATATTGATGACTGCCGAGGGCCATACCATTTCGATACCTGCCACGCGGGAGCGCATTTCGGGGTATAAATCTATATCCTCGCTGGCTATCAGCGTCGTACCTTGGTTGAGGTGGAGGTTTACATTACTTTTCAGGTAGATGGCACCAATCCGGTAGTATCCCGGGGCTACTTCCACTGTTCCCCCTCCGGAACGGTGGCATTCGTCAATGGCTTTCTGCAGGGCGGCAGTGCTTAACCGGGTGCTGTCATTTTTCAATCCGTAATCGGCTGCTTGGAATATTTTTCCCTTCGGATAGGTTTTTGGCTCCTACTTGGGCAGTCCACGAAAGGTCAGGAGTTCCCATCCCTTCTCCCCATTGGAATCCGGGGAGGGATTGGGCATTGGTAAAGAGGGTACCTAAGGTAAATGATAGGGTTAATAATAATGTTTTGTTGTTCACCTTAAATCCGCAACTCCATTCCCGAAGTGCTACCTACATAAAGAGAAATGGACTTTTGATTCGTAAGATAACCATTAAGTCCTCGCGTCCGTTTCAATGCGCATACCATCCCCTTACCCCATAAA
>ENA-OQBL01000277-OQBL01000277.1-human-gut-metagenome-genome-assembly--contig:-NODE-277-length-29073-cov-5.491329_pt1 | contig 29073 bp, 23 predicted proteins | sample MGYA00242747_ERZ504553 | MGnify/ENA primary metagenome ERZ504553 (study PRJEB26092, sample SAMD00036240) | human gut metagenome | host: Homo sapiens | study: EMG produced TPA metagenomics assembly of...
ATGGGGTAAGGGGATGGTATGCGCATTGAAACGGACGCGAGGACTTAATGGTTATCTTACGAATCAAAAGTCCATTTCTCTTTATGTAGGTAGCACTTCGGGAATGGAGTTGCGGATTTAAGGTTTAGGTGATAGTGTATTGAAACAGGTTTATATTTATGGTAAACCGTCAGTGAAACCCAATAAGGATGGCAGTATACCTGCCATATCGATGAAAGCTGTAAATTTTTTGCTGTTGCCTGGCCAACCTATAAAAATTTCAGGTTCATTGGATGAATATAAATTGGAGGGAGGTTCCTTTTATGACGATTATAATGAAGTGGTGGAGGACTGTAAAGTATATAGTCATAAAATAGATTCATTGAATGTAGTCTGTATGGATATGGAGAAAAAAGGAATGCCCGGAGATTCTATCCGTAAAGTTTATGCTCCAGCAAAAGAATGGTATGGAAATATTTTAAAAATAAAAAGTGACTATGTTAGGCAGAATCCGGATAAAGATGTATCAGTATATGTAATGTCACAGTTGTCAAGGGATCAGTTGGGGGATGCTTTTAATGTTTTGACTGACCGGGTAAAGGAAGGAATGATGGCTCCTTTATATCAGAGAATGAGAGAAGGATATGAGAAAGAACTGGCTCGCGATAAAGCAAAAGAAGCAATGAAACCAGGTAATCCTGCTCCGGAATTTACTTTGAAGGATTTGGATGGAAAGAATTTTGACTTATCTTCTCTGAGAGGTAAATATGTAGTGCTTGATTTCTGGGGAAGCTGGTGTGGATGGTGCATAAAAGGAATTCCCGAAATGAAAAAGGCATATGAAAAATACAAGGGAAAAATAGAATTTGTAGGGATTGACTGCAATGATACAGAGGATAAATGGAAAAAAGCAGTAGCTGAGCATCAATTGCCGTGGATTAATGTACGCAATATAGGTGAACCGGATGTGGCGGTGATGTATGGAGTAAGTGGTTATCCCACTAAATATGTGATTGATCCTGAAGGGAAAATTGCTAAACAGGTAGTTGGCGAGGACCCTGAATTTTATATGTATCTGGACGCATTGATGAAATGATGAAAGGTTCCGGATAATTATGAATAACAGAGGTGTGCCATTATTTGAACACACCTCTGTTGTTTAATTTAGAATTTTTTTACGCGTATATGACAGTAAGGTTCTCCTCCCGTTTTATCGTAATAGTGCTGATGATAGTCTTCTGCTTCCCAAAATTTCTCGGCAGGGCGTAATTTGGTATTGACTCTATGACCTTTCGAGCGAAGCAGTTCGATGACCTCTTCAGCTTCGGATTTTTTGTTTTTCATCCATGTAGAAAATCATACTCCGATATTGCGGTCCGAGGTCGGGACCTATTCCATCGGTTTGTGAAGGATCATGTATTTCTAAAAAAAAGTTTGCACAAATCCACATAAGAAACCATGTCGGCGTCATAATCTACAAAAATAGCTTCTACATGGTGGGTCATGTGGGCTTTTACCTGAGTATATGTGGGGTTGGCTTCCGGACCACCTGTATAACCGACTGTAGTGTTTAGTACACCCGGAATACGTTCGAACTGATGTTGTACGCCCCAGAAGCATCCGGCGGCGAATATCGCTTTTTCTACTTTCATGTTCTTTATTCTTTTAAATTGTATGCCAAATATACGGAATACCCTTTAAAACGAGAAACCTACCTTATGCTTTTTTTAATTAAACTAAAGGAATATCGTTAAAGATTCCTCTACCTTTGCAACCGGAATTAATTAATATAGAAAATCGGATGAAACAGATCGTATGTTATCTTATGTTGCTATGCGCATGTATGCAGTTGCAGGCGCAAACTTACGATGAACTGATAACCAGTGCGTTGGATGCGGCAAAAAAATGACAGTTTGACAAAATCGGAAATTTTGTTCAAACAGGCATTGAAGATGGATCCTGCCAATATGCGTAATGCTTTATTGTTTACTAATCTAGGAACGGTCCAGCGGAGATTGGGGAAAATAGATGATGCTATTGATTCGTACACGTTATCCTTGAATATTACTCCATATTCTGTTGTTACATTGCTCAATCGTGCTTCACTCTATTTGGAAAAAAATTTGTTTGACAGGGCTTATGTGGATTATTGTAATGTGATTGATATAGACAAGACAAATAAGGAAGCATTACTTTTCCGGGCTTATATTTATATGCAACGTAGGGATTATAAAGGAGCGAGAATAGATTATAACACTTTATTACAGGAGGAACCGGGGAATAATACTGCACGTTTGGGCAGGGCGCTTTTAAATCAGAAGGAATTGAAATATCGTGAATCTTTAGAAGATTTCAACAGATTGGTTTCCGATAATCCCAGAGATGTCTCTTATCTGAAAGCTCGTGCTACATTGGCTGTAGAAATGAATACGCCTGATCTGGCTTTATTGGATTTGGAGGAGGCCGCCAAACTGGCACCGGACGATGCGGAAATTTATGTGATGTGTGGTGAGATTTATTTAAGTCAGAAGAAGAAAAGGGAAGCGTATGTTGCTTTTGAAAAAGCAATAGAGTTGGGAGTGCCCCGACCGGAGTTGCAGGATAAGCTGAAAGAGAGTAAATAAAAATGTAAACAGGACTATTGTCAGATAATCATCGTGCTTTTACAACAGGAACAGAATTTATCTGTTCCTGTATTGGTATATGGGGAATAGTTTTTTCATTTCTTCAATATCTTTTTTATCAACTCTATAAATTCTTTTCCGTATTTTTCTTTCTTATATTCGCCGATACCATTGATGTTGCCGAATGCTTCTATAGTTGTAGGTTGTTGGGCGGCGATCAGGTGCAAAGTCTTGTCGGATAGAACGATATAGGCAGGTATAGCTTGTTGGTCCGCCAGTTTTTTACGCAGTACACGTAATTCCTCAAACAAGTCCTTGTTTTCATTTCCAAAAGTAACCGGAGTGGGAAAGAGTACCTCTTCCTTGGCTTTCTTTTTGCGTTTTTCCTTAGCAGGTACGAATTCTTCCCGTTTGATGACTACCAGCATGGCGGGTTCTTTGCCGAACAATACTTTTTGCCCGCTTTCGGTTATTTTGAGGTGATTATTCTCATTATAGGCTATTTCGAAATATCCTAGATTCAGCATTTGCAGCAGATAATCTTGCCAGTCGCGTGCGGGAATATCTCTTCCTGCAGCATATGTTTTCAATTTGTCATAACCTTTGTCAATCAGTTCTTGGTTCGCTGACCCTTTCAATATGTCTATTAACATGTGAGTGCCTATTTGTTGGTTAGTTCGGGCTATTGCACTCAACGCTTTTTGTACAATGATTGTTCCGTCAAAGCGTTCGGGAGGATTACGGCACACATCACAATTGCCACAATCATGGTCCATTGTTTCACCAAAATAGTTCAGCAGAATACGCCTCCGACAGATATCCGATTCAGCATATTGTTGCATCCGGTGTAATTTTTCTAAGTTAATTTCTTGCTGGCTGCTTTCTGTAGCGAATTTGGAAAGCATAACCAAGTCTCCCAGTGAATAGAACAGCAAAGTATCACTTTCCATACCATCACGTCCGGCACGTCCTATTTCTTGATAGAAACTTTCTATGCTTTTAGGAAGGTTATAATGAATAACCCAGCGTACATTGGATTTATCAATTCCCATCCCGAAAGCAATAGTGGCACACACTACCTGTACACGATCGTTTATGAAATCATTTTGTGCCTTATCACGCATATCACTGCTTAATCCTGCATGATAAACGGTTGCACGGATACCTTGTCTCATCAGCATTGCGGCCACACTTTCTGTTTTGCTGCGGCTCATGCAATAAATGATACCACATTCATTTTTGTGTTTTTCTATAAATTCAAGGATAGTCCGTGTCTTATCCTTTTGTTGGTAGCCTCTTTTTACTTCCAAACTCAGATTGGGCCGATCAAAGGAAGATATGAATATTTTAGGATCTTTCAAGGCCAATTGTTGTACAATGTCTTTTCGGGTTATTTTGTCAGCTGTAGCAGTCAATGCTACAATCGGTACTTTGGGAAACTGATCACGTAGTACCTTTAATTGGGTGTATTCAGGCCGGAAATCATGTCCCCATTGTGAGATGCAATGAGCTTCATCAATGGCAAATAAAGAAATTTGGATATCTTTCAGCAGGAAATTTGTTTCTATAAGTAATCGTTCAGGGGAAATATAAAGCAATTTGATTTTTCCTTGAAGGCATTCGCGACGTAGATTTATATTTTCTGTTTCATTATTGCTACTGTTCAGTGCCCGTGCTGCAATTCCGTTTGCTTGTAAACTTTCCACCTGGTCTTTCATTAAAGAAATAAGAGGTGAAACGACAATGGCCATACCTTTCATCAGTAAAGCCGGTAATTGATAACAGATGGATTTCCCTCCTCCTGTAGGCATTAATACCAAAGTATCCTTTTGAGCTAATATATTTTGAATAATATCTTGCTGTAAAGGACGGAAACTATCGTATCCGAAGTAATTTTTTTAGAGTTTGGAACATATCTGTTTATTATTTTAAAACGTAATCGGCTACAAAGGTAGTAAAATCTTTAGATTTGGTCGGGATCTCTGCCTGATAATAATAAATAAGATATACTTTTATTCGTAACTCATTTGGTTTGAAATTACTACTTGAAAGAGAAGCCGGTTATTGTAGATCTGACAAATAAACTTTTTTGCCACTTAAAAAACAAAGTGTTGTGATTATTTAAGAAATAAATTAGGCGAAAAAAGTTGCATATGAAAAAAACTTTTCCCACATTTGTCCAAAATTAGATGTTTGCATTTATATAACTAACCAAACACGAAAATTAAAAGAAAAATTAACTGATGAGCGACGTGGAAAAAAAAATCAGAAACCCAGGAAGCGGCTCCTAAGAAAAAGCCGTATAACCTGAGAGAAAAGAAAGAGAAAAAGGCTGCTTACAGATCTCTGATTAGAGCAGAACTTGCCGATGAATTGTATGATAAGATTTTGAACATTGTAGTTGTTCAGAAAAAGTACAAAGACCCTAATTATTCAGCAAAAGACTTGGCGAAAGAATTAAAGACAAATACTCGTTATCTGTCAGCTGTAGTGAATTCCCGCTTCGGAATGAATTATTCTTGTTTGCTGAATGAATATCGTATTAAAGATGCTTTGCATCTTTTAGTTGATAAACGTTATATGGATAAGAATGTGGAAGAGATTAGTGCAATGGTAGGTTTTGCTAATCGCCAATCTTTTTATGCTGCATTTTATAAGAATGTGGGTGAGACCCCTAATGGCTATCGTAAGAGAAATCAAGAAAAGAAGTAAGAGCATAATGTGTTACATTATAATTTAGAAAAAGGAAAACAATTGTTTTCCTTTTTTTGTTTCGGCTCATGAATTATGTATCTATGAAAAAAAATCGTTGATTGTAGAAATGAAACAGGCTGGGTGCAATGAAGTAGACAAGAGCATGAATAAAATGGAGGAATTTAATTATACGGTTGAACAATTTGCCGACTTACAGTTACTTCGATATAAAGTGTATGGATTTGAAGAACTGAGTTTGAAACAAAAAGAGTTGATTTACTATTTATCACAAGCTGCTTTGCAAGGTCGTGATATTTTGTTTGATCAGAATGGCAAATACAATTTGCTTATTCGTAAAATGTTGGAAACCGTATATACAGAGTATCAGGGAGATCGTACAGAGGTGAATTTCGTCAATTTGGAAACTTATCTGAAACGTATATGGTTTTCTAACGGAATTCATCATCATTATGCTTCGGATAAGTTCGTACCTGGTTTCACTCCGGAATTTTTTAGAGATGCATTGAATAATGTGGATGCATTGAAGTTGCCTTTGGGTAAAGGGGAAACAGTGGAAGAACTTTGTGAAGAAGTCTTTCCGGTGATTTTTGGATCCTGAAATGATGCCTAAACGTGTGAATCAGGCAGACGGGGAAGATTTGGTCCTGACTTCGGCTGCAAATTATTACGAAGGAGTAACCCAGAAAGAAGCGGAAGATTTTTATCATAATTTGAAGAATCCGGATGATATGATGCCGGTAATGTTTGGTATGAACAGCCGTTTAGTGAAAGAGGACGGAAAAGTACAAGAAAAGGTCTGGAGATCTGGAGGATTGTATGGGCAAGCTATTGATAAGATCATTTATTGGTTGGACAAGGCTCTTGGTGTGGCAGAAGATGCACAACAAAAAATAGTTATCGAAAAATTAATTCGATTTTATAAAAACGGGGACTTGAAAGATTTTGATGAATATTCTATTGCGTGGGTGAAGGATTTGGATTCACACGTGGATTTTGTTAACGGCTTTATTGAAAGTTATGGAGATCCGTTAGGACTGAAAGCTAGTTGGGAGTCCATTGTGAATTTTAAAGATCTGGAAGCAACCAAGCGCACGGAAATTATCAGCGCTAATGCCCAATGGTTTGAAGATCACTCACCTGTAGATCATCGGTTTAAAAAAAAGGAAGTGAAAGGTGTGTCGGCCAAGGTGATTACAGCCGCTATGCTCGGGGGGGGATTTGTATCCTGCTACGGCGATTGGGATTAATCTCCCTAATTCCAACTGGATTCGTAGTGTGCATGGTTCTAAATCTGTAACCATCGGAAATCTGACAGATGCCTATAATAAAGCGGCTCATGGTAATGGATTTACAGATGAATTTGTTTGCGGTGCCGAAGAGAAAGAATGGATAAAGAAATATGCAGATCTTACAGGGGATTTACATACTGATTTGCATGAATGTTTGGGGCACGGTTCAGGGCAGTTGTTACCGGGAGTAGATCAGGATGCTTTGAAAGCCTATGGATCTACGATAGAAGAGGCACGTGCCGATTTATTCGGTTTGTACTATCTGCCGGATGACAAAATGATAGAGTTGGGGCTTACACCGGATGGAGATGCCTTTAAAGCAGAATATTATACTTATATGATGAATGGCCTGATGACCCAGTTAGTCCGCATCGAGTTAGGTAATATGGTAGAGGAAGCACACATGCGTAACCGCCAGCTCATTGCGCGGTGGACATTTGAGAAAGGTGCTGCAGATAAGGTGGTTGAACTGGTTAAGAAGGATGGGAAAACGTATGTGAAGATAAACGATTATCAAAAACTGCGCACTCTGTTCGGACAGTTGCTGGCTGAGATACAACGCATTAAAAGTGAAGGAGATTTTGAGGCTGCCCGTAAATTGGTCGAAAAGTATGCGGTGAAAATAGATCCGGTTTTGCACGCCGAGATATTGGCACGTTATGAAAAACTTCATCTGGCTCCTTACAAAGGTTTTGTAAATCCTGTATATGAGGCCGTGACAGATAAGGATGGAAATATTATAGATGTAAAAGTATCTTATAATGAAGGTTACGCGGAGCAGATGTTACGTTATAGCAAAGAATTTGCGAATCTTCCTTGTAGAAATGAATAAGAAAAAATATGGATGTACACGAAACAATAAAAGACATAAAGGGGCAATTCCGTTTGTTTATGAATGGGGTGGTTTCCCAAAGTATGCGTGAGAAGGGATTAGACTATAAACTGAATTTTGGCATCGAACTTCCGCGTTTGAAAGAAATAGCTGCTCGTTATGAAAAAAATCATGAAGTGGCGCAGGCTTTGTGGAAAGAAAATATCCGTGAATGCAAAATTCTGGCGGGGATGTTACAGCCGGTAGAAACATTTTATCCGGAAATAGCTGATATATGGGTAGAAGATATGCGCTATCCTGAAATAGCGGAACTGACTTGCATGAGTTTGTTCCAATATTTGCCTTATGCTTCGGAGAAGGCTTTCGAATGGATGGCCGATGATCGTGAATATTTTCAGTTATGCGGCTTTATGCTGATGGCAAGACTGTTGATGAAGGGGAATCAGCTGACTGAGCGTTCGGAAGCTGAATTTTTGGATCAGGCAATGGCCACTTTACAAAGCGAGGGAGTGTTGCCTCGCAAAGCAGCTGCTACTGCTTTGAAGAAGTTTGCCGTTCAAAGCAAGGAAAATGGCAAAAAGGTGAACCGGTTGTTGGCTCCATTAGTCAAATCAGATAAGGTAGAAATAGCTTCTTTGGCCGGAGAAATAAAATTAGAAACAGAATCTTGGCATTAAACTTTCATGTTATCATAAAAAGGCTTAACTTTGACGGCGGAACTGAAATCTGTGATGGAAGAGAATGTGAAAGATAAGGTAAAGCAGATCTTGACAGAATATCTGCAGGTTAACGGGCATCGGAAGACACCTGAACGATATGCTATACTCGATACTATCTATTCCATTAAAGGTCATTTTGACATTGATACGCTTTATAATTATATGGCAAATGAAGGGAAATTCCGGGTAAGCCGGGCTACTCTTTATAATACCATCAATTCGTTTTTATCGATGCAAAATTGGTTATTAAACATCAGTTCGGCAATTCTTCCCAGTACGAGCGTGCGTACAACAATGAAACCCATCATCACATGATATGTACGGAATGCGGCAAAGTGACCGAATTTCAGGATGAGAATCTGAAACAAGCCATTGCCAATACGAAGCTGAAGAAATTTCATGCCTCGCATTATTCCTTATATATCTATGGTGTATGCAGCAAGTGTACTTGGGCCAAGCGTAGGAAGAAAAAAGATAAGTAACATAAAACGAAGAAACATGAAAGTAGATGTCTTGTTAGGTTTGCAATGGGGTGATGAAGGCAAAGGAAAGGTTGTCGATGTTCTGACTCCCCGTTATGATGTAGTAGCTCGTTTCCAGGGAGGTCCGAATGCAGGCCATACACTGGAATTCGAAGGCCAGAAATATGTGCTCCGTTCCATTCCTTCCGGAATATTTCAAGGAAATAAAGTAAACATTATTGGTAATGGTGTGGTACTGGATCCGGCTTTATTCAAGGCTGAGGCTGAAGCCTTGGAAGCTAGCGGACACCCCCTGAAAGAACGTTTGCACATTTCAAAGAAAGCTCATTTGATTTTGCCTACTCACCGCATTCTGGATGCAGCCTATGAAGCTGCTAAAGGAGATGCCAAAGTGGGAACTACCGGAAAAGGTATAGGCCCAACTTATACTGATAAAGTGAGTCGTAACGGTGTACGTGTAGGTGATATCCTTCATAATTTTGAAGAAGTGTATGGAAAAGCAAAGGCACGCCACGAACAGATCTTGAAAAGTCTGAACTATGAATATGATATAATCGAGCTGGAAAAACAATGGTTGGAGGGGATCGAATACCTGAAACAGTTCCATTTGGTGGACAGTGAACATGAAATCAACAATCTTCTGAAGTCGGGTAAGAGTGTGCTTTGTGAAGGTGCGCAGGGAACGATGCTTGATGTTGATTTCGGTTCTTATCCTTTTGTCACTTCTTCAAATACCATTTGTGCCGGTGCTTGTACCGGTTTAGGTATCGGTCCTAATAAAATTGGTAATGTATACGGTATCATGAAAGCGTATTGTACCCGTGTGGGGTCAGGTCCTTTCCCTACCGAACTGTTTGACGAAACTGGTAAGAAAATCCGCGATTTAGGTCATGAATATGGTGCGGTGACAGGTCGTGAACGTCGTTGTGGCTGGATTGATCTTGTAGCTTTGAAGTATTCTATCATGGTAAACGGGGTGACCCAGTTAATTATGATGAAGAGCGATGTGTTGGATGATTTCGAAACCATCAAAGCATGTGTGGCTTATAAAGTAAATGGTGAGGAAATTGATTACTTCCCTTATGATATTAGCGAGGGGCTGGAACCTGTATATGCGGAGTTGCCCGGCTGGAAGACTGATATGACCAAGATGACCAGTGAGGATGAATTCCCGGAAGAATTCAATGCGTATGTCACTTTCTTGGAAGAACAGCTGGAAACCCCGATCAAGATTGTTTCGGTAGGTCCTGATCGTGATCAGACTATTGAACGCTATACGGAAGAATAATAGAGAAGAATCTTATAAGATAAAAAAGAGATACTGTTTTCCTTTGGAGGCAGTTTCTCTTTTTTTGTATACATCCATCTGTTTCTATGTATATTTGATAAAATTGTAACATCTATAATGATACCCATGTAAGATAATATATCTTTCGTCTTTATCGTCTATATCTTTCCGGCTGCTATTCAAGATGTGTGTGGAGCATCAATTGTGCATTATTGCGTATTATTGTGCCAAATCGCGTCAAATCGCGTCATTCCGTCCGGGCTTCTTTCTATATTTGCCATAAATAAAAAAATATTGATATGGCATTACAAACAACCGGATTGGAATTTTTCTACCTGAGTGTAGATTTCTTCGAGAATGATAAAATATTGTTGGTGGAACAAGAGTTGGGCAGTCGGGCTACATTGCTTGTATTGCGCTTGTTGGCACGTATTTACCACAAAGGATATTTTTGCCGTTGGGGAAAGGATGAGTGTCTGCTTTTTACCCGCAGATTGCCCGAAGGTTGTACGGCGGATTATGTACAGCAAGTGGTGGATGCACTATTGGAACGTGGCTTTTTCAGTAAAGTCCAATACGAAAAATTTGGAATTCTTACTTCGGAAAGCATACAGGGACATTACTTTGAGGCGGCACAACGACGGAAGCGTGTAGAGGTGCGGGCTGATTACTTGTTAATAGAGATTTCAAAATACAAGAATTTGTATGTAGACGGCAGTAATGTAGGCATTTCAACGGAAAATGTGGACATGAAAACCGGAAATGTAAACATGAAGTCACAAAGTAAAGCAGAGGAAAGTAAAGCAGAGCAAAAAAAATGAAAAGGACCCCATCCTCTTTTTGTGCTCCAGAAAAAGAAGAGGATTTTTCGCGGAGAAAGAGACCTTTTCTTCTATTCCTGTAGATGGAAAAACGCAGAAATACTTCCGGAACTGGTTGAAGCTTTGCAGCAGTGGGGGATAGGAGATGATAATTTATATAAGATAGTGGGTTACTGTGATTATGGTGTGATAGGGCATCCGATATGGAAAATATTAGCTGATATGCGTATGTCAGGTGGAAGGATACATCAACCGTTAGCCTTTATTTGGTCGCGCCTGCGAGTTTGACCGATTAGGGTTTAGTAGATTGATAAATACTGTAATTGTGTAATAAAGAAAACGATTGATAGTTTTATGGTTCATATAAGTAGAAAATAAATAGAATATTAAATAGATAATAGCCTGATTTTTAAGAGTGCTGATTATGCTAATGGTAGAGTATAAGTAGAAAGTGACTAAAAAAAACATTCATAATATATTGTGTATCAAGTAAAAGAGGGAAATAATATAAGTATGGTGGACTTAATGAGTAGAGGAGAACGGTAAGCATAAGTTCTTTTGGAACTCATTTTATCAATAATATCGCAAAGATATAAAATTTTATTAAAAATAAAATGAATAAGTCTATTATTTTTAGTCTATAATATTTTTTATTCATATGTATTGTTTAGTTGTGATAATTGTTATAAATAGAATTGTTTGTTTCATTTTGAGTATGAAATGATGTGAAATATATGAAATTGTCAAGAAAATTCATTCTTTTTCTTTGATAATCATTTTCTTCTTCATATATCTTGTTTCCACATAAAGCTACTCTGTTGTTTTTGTTTCCTTAACTATTTATTCTCCGTATGAAATTACTCTTTTAACATGTTGAATATCTTTGGAACGACTAAGATTTAGGCTGTTTTTTATAAGAAATGATTCTTGTACTTTCCTCTTTTTATAGAATTAAGTTCCAAAAGAACTTGGATAATGTTTAATTAAAAGAGAGTGAGTATGAAAGAAAAAGTGTTAATGTTACTTAGCTTGTCTGTGGTTGGGTATCGGCTTCTCTATGGCTCAAGCGCCTAAAACAGTTGCAGGAGTTGTAACTTCAGCGGATGATGGTGAGCCGATAATAGGTGCGTCTGTTTTAGTGGAAGGAACTACTATGGGAGCGATTACGGATGTGGATGGCAAGTTTGCTATCAATAATGTTCCTGCAGATGCCAAAGCGCTGATTGTTTCTTATCTGGGTATGATCACTCAGCGAGTTGGAATTCAGCGTGGTACTATTACTGTAACAATGAAGTCGGACACAAAAGTGTTGGATGAAGTGGTTGTAACTGCTCAAGGATTGAACCGTAAACAAAAAGCGTTGGGTTATTCTACACAAAAGGTGGCAGGTGAGGATCTAACTATTTCACGACAGACCGATTTGGGTAATGCTATGGCCGGTAAAGTGTCGGGAGCACGTTTTATAGGTGGTGCCAGTTCTGGTTTTGATGCAGGTACTATTATTTTGCGTGGTGCAGGTTCCATTCCTTCTTCGTCCCAGTCGGATAATCCGGCCAATGAACCTATTTATGTGGTAGATGGTGCTATCACCAACAAAAACTCTATCAATATGGATGATGTGGAAAGTATAAACGTATTGAAAGGGCCCGCAGCTACTGCCCTTTATGGTTCGCGTGGTGGTGCAGGTGCTATCATCATAACTACTAAGGCGGGACAAAGCGAGAAAGGGTTGCTTGAAGTAAGTCATACACTGCAGGCCGAGACTTATTATAATCATTTCAATATGCAGAAGTTGTATGGTGGAGGTGGATATGGAGGTACGGAAAAAGGTAACAGGGCTCAGGATATTTATGATTTGTATAGTGGTGATATTCCCGGTTTGCAAGGTGCTTATGTGTACGATTATAATGAGGACACTTCTTGGGGAGCTGCATACGATCCGGCTGTGAAATATGTCACTCCGTTGTCATTAGACGAAACCAGTGGTTATTATGGAAAACCAGCCACTTGGCAACATGGATTGGATTTGAGAGATCTTTATCGGACTGGTGTAACCAATACAACCAACGTTTCGTTTTCAAAGAGTGTGAAAGATTTTAATACCCGTGTTTCTTTCACCAATAGCTATCGTACTGGTGTGCAGCCCAATTCGGACGCTATTCGCCGTTTCTTAGGGTTCAAGACTAATTTCAAACCCACACCGTGGATGAATGTGTCATTGGATTATAAATATACCTATCGTCAGGATCATAATGCTGCCGAAAGTGGATATAACGGTTCACGTACCGTTTTGCAGGAATATACCCAATGGGGACAGACCAATGTCAATTTAAAAGATTATAAGGACTATAAACGTCCGGACGGATCATGGAGGACGTGGAATATCAACAGTGTGAATAACCAAAGTGCTGCATTCCATGATAATCCGTATGCTTTGTTTCATGAATATAATCATCGCACCATTTATCAATGGAATGTATTCAGTGGTGATGTGTCTGTGGACCTTCCTTATAACTTGAAGGCAGGGGTACGCGTAAATGGTAACATACGTGGTTACAAATTGGAACGCGAACGCCCTTCAGGATCTATTAATTTCCGGTCAAATTATCGTCAGGATCAAAGCAGTTTGATTGATTTGACCGTACAAGGACGTTTAACTTGGGGACAATCATTTTTTAAAGATAAACTAACGGTAGACGCAGCTCTTTTTGCAGAAGCACGTGACTATACGTACGATAATTTATATGCATACACCAATACGAATTATGATTTGTCTTTGGACGATTACTATAATTTGGCTGCTTCATCGGGTACTATTGCTTTAGCCTATAATGAGAAAACACATTACAAAGAACGTAGTGTTTATGCCACAGCTACCATGGGATGGGATGATACTTATTTTCTTGACGCTTCTGTTCGTAACGATATGTCTTCCACATTGAGTCCTAATCATAACAGCTATTGGTATGGTGGTCTTTCCGCTTCTGTCCTTGCTCATAAATGGGTGAATGCAGAATGGCTGAACTTCTGGAAACTGCGTGCTAGTGCGGCTCAAGTAGGTACTACGCTCAATGCTTACAATATTTATCCTACTTATTCGCTGGATACCAGTTATGGTTCACATGTTACAATGTATGAACCTTCTTCTCAGAAAAATTATAATATCGAGCCGTCTATTTCCACTTCGTATGAAGTAGGTACGGAATTCCGTTTGTTCAATAATCGCTTATGGGGTGATTTCAACTATTATACCCGGGATGACAAAGATCAGATAATCTCCGTAACCTCTGCTCCGCAGTCGGGGTATTCCACTCGTAAGATGAATGCTGGTTTAATTCGTAATCGGGGTGTTGAATTGAGTTTGGGCGGGATGCCTGTTTCCACTAAGAACTGGAAATGGGAAATGAATTTCAATATAGCGAAGAATAGTAATAAACTGGTGGAACTAGCTGATGGAGTGGATTCTTACTCTATTTATTGGACTTCATTCACAACTCGTTTGTATAATTATGCTATGGTTGGTAAATCGCTTGGTGTGATAACCGGTAATACATGGGAACGTGATGACAATGGCAATATAATTTTCCATGAACTGAGTGCTTCGCAGAAGGCATTGTATGGTGGTGAATATGTACCTACTTACAATCAGAATACACTAGATGAACTGGGTAACTTCCATCCGGATTTCACTGGTGGTTTTAATACTAGTATCAGTTTTAAGAATTTCCGTCTGTCGGCTAATATTGATTTCTCTGTAGGCGGACAGATTGTATCCTATACTAATATGTGGGGTAGCAGTAGCGGTATTCTTGATAAAACAGCTGAACTTAATGACCGTGGCGTCAATGTTCGTGAACCGATAAGCAAAGGTGGTGGTATCCACATGACTGGTGTGGATCAGAATGGCAATAAGGTAGATACCTATGTCAATGCCAAATTATATTATACCACAGCTTCCCGTGTATGGGAAGAATGGGTGTATGACCGTACTTACGTGAAACTTCGTGAAGTGTCATTGTCGTATGTTTTCCCGTCACAGACTTTGAAGAAACTAAATATCGGCCTGAGTCGTGCCAGTGTGGCAATTAATGCTTCCAATCCATGGTTGATCTACTCAGCTTGTCCTAATGTGGATGTGTCTGAAATTGGTATGGGATATTTTGAGGGTGGTAATGCCGCTGCAACCCGTTCGATAGGTTTTACCGTTAATCTTGCTTTTTAAACCATAAAACGAAGAATCATTATGAAATATATTAAATTATTATTTTTATCTCTGAGTTTTGCAGCAACATTCACAGCATGTGATATGACTGACTTTGGCGATATTAACAAAGATCCCAATGAACCGTCGGAGGCTAATACTGGTATGTTGTTTACATACGCTTGTACTTATGTGAAATACTTCTCTATGAACTCAAATTATTATTACCCGTGGACGCAAATGTATCCGGGGTATATGTCCGAGAAAAATAATAATCAGTATGGTGCGTTTGGCGGACCTACTATGAGTACAAGTTCTTATTATCTTTATCCGTTGAAGAACTGCCAGAAGATTATTGACTTTAATAGTGATGAGGCTGAAAGAGGTAAACCTGCCATTGTACAGTTTGGTGATAATGCCAATCAGATTGCGGTTGCACGTACATTGATGGGATTCATCTATATGCACCTTACAGATGCTCTAGGGCCACTTCCTTATACAGAAGCGTTTCAGGCGGGTGAGGAAAATTTTACTCCGGTATTTGATTCACAGGAAACGATTTATGCTAAGTTAGATGCCGATTTGAGGGAAGCGTATAATCAGTTTAATGAAAGTGGTTCGTTGAGCACAGCCGACATCCTGTTCGATGGTGACATTCGTGCATGGAAGAAACTGAATGCTTCTACCCGTATGATGCTTGCTATAAAACTGGCAGATGTGGATCCTGCCGAAGGACGCTCGCGTTTTGCTCAAGCTTACGCCGATGGCGGTATTGAAGAAAATGCCTATAATTTGAATTATACTTTTGAGGCCAATACTGTGGGATATTTATATTATAATGGTGTAAACAATAATTATAATTTTGTTCCTAATAAGTATTATGTAGATCAGTTGAAGGAATTGAAGGACAACCGTCTGTTCTCTACTTGTTCGCTGATTCCTTTCGGCAAGACACAGGCAGAGGCGGGCGTGACGGATGAAGACCTGAAGAATTTTGATAAATACCAAGGTATGCCTTTGGGTATTGAGTCTGCAGATGTGAACACGTGGAATAAAGTCTGCTGTTTTTATAATCCTTCGCTCACACAGGTAACCTCTACTTTCCCTATTATTACTGCTTCTCGTATGCTACTTATCGAGGCTGAAGCTGCTCAGCGTGGCTGGATTCAAGCTGATCCTGCCCAACTTTATGCAGCTGGTGTGAAGGCATCATTTGAACAATGGGGAGCCGAAGGTGTTGATGAATATTTGGCACAGGAAGCAGTTGCTTATACGGGTACTGATGCTGATAAAATTAATAAAATTGCTCTTCAACGCTGGATCAGTGGCTTTATGGCTGATGGCTTTGAGGCATGGTCTGACTGGCGTCGTTTTGATATTCCAAAACTAGAAGTCGGTCCGGTTTGTACAACGATTGATCACATCCCTTATCGCCATCAATTTGATAGCGAAATTTATCAAGGTAATCTTGAAAATTATGAAGCTGCCGTGAAAGCAGATTTGAATGGTGATGATAGCCGTGAGCAACGAGTATGGTGGAATAGAAGATAAGATTTGAAGTATATAATTCTCTTTAAAGTTTCGTTTAAATATAGGGGACATTCTCAGTGATGAGAGTGTCTTCTTTTATTGAAATAAATCAAAAAATATATAGGATAAACGTTAGTTAAGACTAGGTAATTCATAAATTGCCTCGATGGATAGATATACGTATTGCTTTTTCTTATTGACTTTTGTTGTGTTCGGTTGGGTGGCATTTGAAGAATGCTATTGTTGGGATATTGAATTTTTATGAAGAAATTCTCCTGTTTTAAAGCATAAAAAAAAGGCTATCTATCCCAGACAGCCAATCTTTTGTTAACCTTAAATCTAATACTATGAAAAACACACTGCAAAGATACGGACTTTGTTTATAATAGCAAGTTTTTAGTCTGTATTTCGCCGTTTTATAACATGCTTTATAAATATATCGCACCTTGTTAACAAATTAATTTAAAAATGTAAAGTTTTGTTTATTATGACCTTTCGGACTTTTTGTCTTATGAATGATAGAAGAGGGCAAATGAAAATAAAAGTATGTGATAGCTGTTTTTCTATTTCTTATTTTATATCTTTGATGTCACTTTACTGATTGAAAAAATAACAGTTACTTATGAAAAAATCAGACAGTTTATTGTATTTGCTTTTTTATTAGCATGTCCGTTGCTGTTACACGGACAGGAAACGTTTCTTTGTGGAAAAGAATCATGTAATAAAGGTTATATCCGGCATCCATGGTATGGAAAAAAGGTTGGTTATATAGGAGACTCGATAACTGATCCCAATTGTTATGGAGATAACATAAAAAAGTATTGGGATTTTTTGAAAGAATGGTTGGATATCACTCCTTATGTGTATGGAGTGAGTGGACGTCAATGGAATGATGTACCCCGTCAGGCAGAACAATTGAAAAAGGAGCATGGAGAAGAGGTTGATGCCATCGTGGTTTTGATGGGGACAAATGATTTTAATAGCAGTGTACCTGTCGGGACTTGGTTTGCAGAGAAAGAAGAGCAGGTGATGGCTGCCCGTGGTGAAACTAAAAAACTGGAAACGCGTAAAAGGCGTGTTCCTATAATGACGAATGATACGTATAAAGGCCGTATTAATATTGGTTTGAGTCATTTGAAAAAATTGTTTCCCGATAAACAAATTATTTTGTTGACCCCATTGCATCGTTCTTTAGCGGAATTCGGCGAAAAGAACGTACAACCGGATGAAAGCTATCAGAATAAATGCGGAGAATATGTGGACGCTTATGTACAGGCCATTAAGGAAGCAGGTAATTTGTGGGGAGTTCCTGTAATAGATTTTAATTCGGTTACAGGTATGAATCCGATGATTGAAGAACAACTTATTTATTTCTATGATTCGGGGTATGATCGTTTGCATCCTAATACCAATGGTCAAGAACGTATGGCACATACATTGATGTATCAGTTACTTTCTTTGCCTGCATCATTCTGACAGTTGGACATTCATATTTTGCCTTTTTGGAAGAGTTTGTCTATTGGGAGAACCTTCGATGTTTCGATATGAATTTGAAGAATTGAAAAAATGTTCAAGTGGCAAATTGATGTTGTTTGAACATCTTTTTATTAGTTCTTATTTACTGAAAGAGTACTTGAACTATTGATTTTGAGCAATTTTCTATATTCTTGTATCATTTTTTATGGTTTCTTTTCTTGTTTACTTTTGCCTAAATCTTTTAACTTATAAAATGTATATGAAAAACATGAAATTAAAAGTATTACTTGTTTTATGTGCTTTACTCCTGTTATCGGCTTTTATTGCTGAGAGAAAAGAGCCCATTACTATTTTTATGATTGGTGATTCTACCATGGCGAATAAAAGTCTGAAGAATGGTAATATAGAGCGTGGTTGGGGACAAATGCTTCCCGGATATTTTACGGAAGAGGTTGTGGTGGATAATCACGCTATGAATGGATGAAGTTCACTCAGTTTTATCAATGAAGGACGTTGGGATGTAGTGCTTTCTAAAATTCATAAAGGTGATTATGTATTTATTCAATTCGGGCATAATGATGAGAAATCTAGAGTCACATTACATACAGAATCCGGAAGTACCTTTGATGATAATTTAAGACGTTTTGTGAATGGAACATGTGCTAAGGGAGGAAATCCTGTACTGTTCAATTCTATAGTTCGTCGTAATTTCCCCCCCCCTAAAGGTGTGACGGAGATAAAGGGTAGTTATGAAAAAGAAGGTCCGGTATTGGTTGATACCCATGGGAAATATCTGGAATCTCCCCGTCGGGTAGCCGGAGAAATGAATGTATCTTTTATTGATTTGAATAAATTGATCCATGACTTGGTTACCGGTATGGGAGTCGAGAATTCAAGAAAATTGTTTATGTGGATTCCTTCCGGACAATATGAATTTTGTCCGGAAGGGAAAATTGACAATACTCACTTGAATATATATATGGTGGACGTCTAGTTGCCAGGTTGGTTGTGGACGCTTTGATGGAAGAAGTGCCGGCTTTGGCAAAATATGTGCGACGTTATGATTATGTGGTGGCGAAAGATGGGAGTGGGGATTTCTTTACAGTTCAGGAAGCAGTGAATGCGGCAGTTGGTGGTGGCAAGAAAACAATATCTATACTTGTCCGTCCGGGAGTATATGAAGAGTATGTTTCTATGCCGGAATCATCGCCTCGAATAGAATTGGTGAAACAGACAGGGGCTGAGATCAGGGATAACGGGTTCACACAAGATGTTTATGTGGCACCTTATAAGGGTGACAGAGTGTGTGCTATCAGTTATCATTTGATAAGAACAGGGTAGGTACATGTACCGAACAATATCCCATCGGGGGAGATAAGTCGAAATCGACTCCTGCGTCTTTAGATAAATGGGTGGAAAGCTTGGTAAACTCCGGTAGATAGGGAGTTGGCAATGATACATGGAATATCGCAGGGATATGATGCTTTTCAAAATCCTAAAATATTGTGGAAATAAGGTAAAGGCTATGGAAAATGAAATATGGGTGGGTACATTTAGAGAGGTAGTTGCCTATACAAAAGAACGAGAAAAAAATCGCTTGAATGTGCTAGAAAACGGCTATGACATAACTCCTCATTTGGATATGAATGCACAATTATTTACAGAACCACTGACTATGGTATTGAAATCTGTGGGAAACAGAGTTTCGGAGATTAGGCAAGATGGGAAAAAGCTTTTTCTAAAGAAGGATGCTGATAAGGTTCTTTTCGATTTTAATCCTTATGGATGGATGATTCAGATTCGTTTTATCTGAAGTGTTGGATATAGTTTTAAAACTAGAATAGGGAAATCCGTTAGTCTTTATTGTAACCATTTAAGGTGTGATAATAAGATTAACGGATTTGTTTTTTGCTCTTTTATAAAGTTACTCAGAATTAATTTCTAAATTTGTTCCCGTTAACTTTATTCCTTTTTCAAAAGAAATAAAATGGAAAACACAGAGAAACTGATTGTAGAACAACTGAAAAATGGCAACGAAGATGCTTATAAATACATCTATGATTATCATTATGTTCTTTTATGTCATATAGCAAATCAATATTTGAACGATAATTTTTTATCGGAAACTATAGTTGGAGATGTAATATTTCACCTTTGGGAAATCAGAGAAACTTTAAACATTACTATTACTATTAGAAGTTATCTGATAAAGGCCGTTCGTAATCGTTGTATAGACTATCTGAAATCTAGATCTGAAAAAAAGGAAATTTCATTTTCAGTTTTAGTACCGGAAGAGATGTCTGAAGAAAAGTATTTGCAGTCGGATAATTATCCTTTGGGAATATTATTAGAACGTGAATTGGAGCATGAAATCCGTATGGCAATAGATAAACTACCGGTTGAATGTAGATGTGTTTTTGAAAAAAGTAGATTTGAGGCGAAAAATATGAAGAAATTTCTCAGGAATTAGGTATTTCCATAAATACGGTTAAGTATCATATAAAGAATGCATTATCTTTCCTTCAGACTGAATTGAGCAAATATTTAATTGCTTTGATTTTAGTTTTTTTTCGTGTTAAAACAGAAAAAAGTTCTTTTAGGACTACCCTGTATTTAAAATAAATCGTCTTCACTTTAGAAACAACAAAGATGAAAGCAGAAAAAGAACATATTGATGAATTAATAGTATCCTATTTAAGTAATGAGTTGGATGGAAATGCTGTGCATGAACTGAAGGAGTGGATAGCTGCGTCTGTGGAAAATGAAAAGTATTTTATGCAGCGGCAAGAAATTTGGTTTTCTGCCATAAGTGTGAAAGAGGATGTTAAATATGATAAGAGCAAAGCATTTGAACAATTTAAAAATAGAATTGCTAATCAGAGGTTGAATGATAAAAGAGAACGTGAAAATTTCTGTTTGTCTAAATTTTGGCGTTATGCAGCTGTTATTGTTGTATTGTTCTCAGTTTCTTATTTTTCTTATTGGAGGGGTGGAATAAGTATAAAAGAGGTATTTTCGGATATCATTGTGGAGGCTCCTCTTGGTTCCAGAACAAAATTGACCTTGCCGGATGGGACATTAGTGTGGTTGAATGCCGGATCGCGTATAACATATTCACAAGGATTCGGAGTAGGGAATAGAAAAATAGAATTGATAGGAGAAGGGTATTTTGAAGTTAAACGAAATGAAGAAGTTCCATTTCTTGTGAAAACGAATAGTTTGCTGGTAAAGGTATTGGGAACGAAATTTAATTTTCGGGACTATCCGGATGATGCAGAAGCCATTGTTTCTTTGTCCGAAGGAAAAGTGGCATTGAATAATTTATTGAAAAAGAAAAGAAGCTTTTTGTTACCCAATGAAAGGGTGGTCTTGAATAAAAAGAATGGCAGAATGCATGTGGAGTATTCTACTGTTTCCAATGCATTACAATGGACTAATGGATATTTATTTTTTGATGAGGAATTGTTGCCGGATGTTGTGAAGGAGTTAGAACGTAGTTATAATGTGAAAATACAAATAGCTAGTGATACTTTGAATACTTTCAGGTTCTATGGAAATTTCGTTCATCGTGAGCAAAATATTCAGGAAGTTTTGGAAGCATTATCTGCGACCCGTAAGATTCATTATATTATTGAAGGACACAATATAACTTTATATTAAGTAGGGAGTGGATTAAAATTGTTTAACCTTAAAATTAAAAGTATGAATAGAATTAGAGCTGTAATACTGTGATAGGGTACGAAAGGGATGAAAAAGAAAAGGTGGGAAGATATAGGGATTTTCCCACCTTGATGAAATCTCTTTTTCGACTTATGATTGTGAGTGCGCTTTTAGAGAATGCAAAGTTAATGATTTTTCTCTTTAAAAGCTAAGTTCATTTAACTTTTTTAATTAATAAATTACTAATTTATGAAAAACAAGAGAAAGGCCATATTATTGGTCGGGGCTTTGCTTTGCCTTAATTTGAATATCTTCTCACAGAATATACCATTGAAAATGAATAAAGTGTCGGTGAAAAAAGCTATGACTGAGCTAAAAGAAAAAAGTGGATATTCATTTGTGTATATAGCTGGGGATTTAGATACGAAAAAGATTGTTGATATAGACGCTGAGCAACTGCAAGAAGTTATTGAGCAAATCTTGGAAGGACAAAATGTTTCTTATGAGATAAAAGATAAAAATATCGTTATTCGGAAGAAGGAGGTAGAACAGTCCATGTTGAAACGAGAAAAAAATTACAAGATATTTCAGGGCTTGTGATGGATGTTATGGGAGAACCTATCGTAGGAGTTAATGTGATGGAAAAGGGGACTACTAATGGTACTATTACTGATATGGATGGTAAGTTTTTACTTAAAGCTCCTGCGAATGCAACTCTTATTATTAGTTTTATCGGTTATAAGACTCTTGCTGTTAATTTGGAAGGGGAAAAGAATGTGAATATAACTCTGAAAGAGGATTTGGAACAATTAGATGAAGTGGTGGTGGTTGGTTATGGAACTCAAAAAAAATTGCTGTTTTGACAGCATCCGTGGCGACAGTGCCTGCAAAAGAACTGAGTAAACAGATGGGGCATTCTGTTGCAGCTGCTTTGCAGGGGAGGGCTCCAGGAGTAGAAATATTGCAAAAGGGGGGAGAAGCTGGGGCAGATATCAAGATACTTGTTCGGGGAGCAGGTACATTTGGTGCTACTGAACCTTTATATGTTATTGATGGTGCATTTTCTAATAATGGGCTAAATTCGTTGAATCCTTCAGATATTGAATCAATAGAAATCCTGAAGGATGGTTCGGCGGCTGCCATTTATGGCTCTCGCGCTGCAAATGGGGTTGTGCTGATAACTACCAAGCATGGTCAAAAAGGTAAAGCAAAAGTTGAAATTTCTGCAAACTATTCTTTGCAGACTCCTTCTAAATATCTTGATTTTCTAGATGCAAATGAGCATCGCGAATATACTAAGCAAATTGTTGAAAATTCAACAAACCAGACTCAAGCTCCAGAAAATATTCATCCTACTAATCCTGATATTAATACTGACTGGCAAGATGCATATCTAAGAAATGCTCCTATGTATAATTTGAATGCTTCAATTTCTGGTGGTGGTGAATATTCAACTTTTAATACAAGTTTGGGGTATTTTGATCAGCAAGGTATTATGGAATTTTCTGGTTTTAAGAAATATAATGCACGTGTCAATGGAACGTTTAAGAAAGGACGTTTGACTGTTAGTGAAACTCTTTCTGCTGCTTTTACAAATAAGGAGCCTCAAGTAAGGATGGTGATGGGGATTCCTACTGTTCCAATGACTGATGTAGAGGGAAGGTATGTATCTGCAGGTAAAGATTATTATGTAAATGAAGGAAAAGTTACTAATCCGTTTGCATCTTATTCCAATACTGTTCGAAGAAATAAAACAGTTAATGTTACTGGTAGTTTGAATATAGGACTGAATTTATATAAAGGATTGGATTATAAGCTACTACTTGGAGGTGACTATATATCAACAAATAATATATCTCGGTCCATTGCTTTTGACTCCAATTGGGATGAGAATGGTAATGCAGATCCTGATTATAGCAGAACGATTAATTCACTATCTGAAAGTCGTGGACAGCGATTTAGTTATACAATTGATAACATTTTGACTTATAAGAATATGTTTGCTGGTCATACTATTGACGCAATGGTAGGTACAAGTTGGATGAGAGAATACTATAGAACTATGGGGATTGGTTCTGGTTCTACAGATTTGGGTGGTCCTAATATTACTATTTTTAATGGGAAAGGAGATATAACAAGTGAAGAATACAATTCAGCTTTACTCTCCTTTTTTGCTCGCTTGAACTATGACTATAAGGAGCGTTATCTTGTTTCTGCAAGTATTCGTAGTGATAAATCTTCCAAATTTGCTAAAGGAAATAGGGTCGGTTACTTTCCTTCGGTTTCAGTGGGTTGGAATATACATGAAGAGAATTTTTTTAATATAGAATGGATAAGTAAAATGAAGATTAGAGCTAGTTATGGTGAATTAGGAGCTAATTTTATAGATTCATATTCTTTCCTTTCTACGGCTTATGGTCCAATACCTTCTGTATTCGGTGAAAATCAGATTGGTCAAAGTAGTGTGATGAATGGTTATGTAACCAAATTTGCTCAGGAAAATTTGACTTGGGAAAAATCAATATCTAAAAACGTAGCATTGGAAATGGCTTTTCTGAATAATAAAATTTCTTTTACAGCTGAATATTTTTGGAAAGATAATAATGACTTACTTGCTCCATTACTTCCATTAGCATCATCAGGGCAAACCATTATGACTAATGGGGGGGATTTGCCAGTTTTTAATTCTGCATCTGTTGAAAATAAAGGTTTTGAATTTACGGTAGGTTATCGTAATAATTGGAAGGATTGGAGTTTGGATGTTACTGCCAATATTTCGGCATTAAGAAATAAAGTAAAGAGTTTGGGTGAGGGAGTACAACCCATTAAGGCAGAGGTGATGATGAGTGGTTCTTTTAATGACCGTCCTACTATTACTAAACCGGGCTTGCCTATTGGTACCTTTTGGGGATATGTGGTGGAAGGTTTTGATAATGATGGTAATTTTATTTTTCAGGATAATAATGGTAGTGTGAATGGTGTATTGACAGGAAAACCGGATGGGAAGATTGATGAGAATGATAAAACGGATATTGGTAATCCTCATCCGGATTTTACTTATGGTTTAAATATAAATGTAGGTTATAAGAATTGGGATTTGACTGCTTTTTTCCAAGGAACGCAAGGTAACGATATTTTTGCTTTAATGAAATATGATTGGTATTTTGGAGGAGCTAATAGTGCTACCCTAAAGGATGCTTTCTATAATTCATGGACTCCGCAAAATCCTAATGCAGAAGCTCCTAAACTGAATAGTAAAAACAGTTCTGGCATAAACTCGCTTCCAAGTACATTCTATGTGGAGGATGGTTCTTATTTCAGATGCAAGAATCTACAAATCGGTTATTCCTTTAATAAGAAATTATTGCAAAAATTCCATATAGAATCATTTAGAATATATGCGGGGGTACAAAATTTATTCACTATCACAAAATATCCCTTGTATGATCCCGAAGTTAGTTCAAACGTGTTGTTTGACAGAGGTGTGGATGGTTTCTGGCAAGCACAGGAAAGTCCTCATGAAGCAACAATGAATTCTAGAGTATATAATCTTGGTGTCAATTTAACTTTCTAAAAACAGAATAAGTATGAAAATAATGTTGCGTAAAATTATAGTTATCATCATCAGTTTTGTAACTATTGGAATGATGGGCTCATGTGAAGATATTTTTAATGATTTGGCGGTGAATCCTAATCAATCAGACGTTAATTCATTTTATACTACACTAGAAAATTGTAATAAGGGAATTCTTGGTATCTATGGGTATATTTCGACTCCTCGTAATTTGGGAGCTTGTGGATTTGGTTTGATGTTGACTCGTAGTGATGAGGGGTGTTCGGTAGCTGATTATGGAGTACCAGGTGCTTATAATGAAGAGTTTACCCCTTCCTATTATTCATTGGTTCAACCTTTTCAGTTAATGTATACAGCTGCTTCCCAAGCTAACCAAATGATTGAAAGTCTTACTGAAATAGAATTCAGCAATAAAGAATTACAGGATGCATATTTGGGGGAGGCTTATTTTCTTCGTGCATTTACACATTTCTTTTTATTCATCAATTATAGGAATATTCCTTTGATTAAAGAATTGCCTAAGGCTCCTAATGAATATAAGCCTCAGGCAACACCTGAAGAGGCTTGGGATTTTATTATAGATGATCTGATCAAAGCTAAAGATTTACTTCCTGACAAGAATTTTTGGGATGCTAAAAATAAAGGACGTGTGACGAAAGCTTCTGCTTATGCACTTTTGGGTAAGTCATATCTTTATAGATCCGGTATTGAACCCAAATATGGAACTTCACAAATAACTTATTATAATGAGGCTGCTGCGGCTTTTGCAGAAATCATTAATGGTAATTGTGGGGACTACAGATTGGTAGATGACTATTCATGGAACTTTGATGTGGCACATGAAAATAATGATGAATCTATTTTTGAAGTACAATTTGTCGGAGTGTTGAATACAGGATTTAACCCAGGATTTGTGGACAGTGGGTTGTTCAATGACGTCCGGTGTAAAATGTGTATAATGAATAGAAGTAGAAATTCGAATAGTTCTGCACAGGTTATGCACAATTGGTTATATGATAAATTTGTAGCGTCAAAAACAGTGACAGGAGAAACTGATCCACGTATGTTTGGTTCGTTTGTTTTTAATGATAATGTATCGGAGATTATACGTCCGAAAGGTATGAAGGTTACTTTTCTTGAAGGGAAGGACTGGGAAGCAGAAATGGGTTCAAAGGAAGGAACATTTGGTGAACAATATGAGTTGGCAATGGGATATAAAATGTGTAGTAGGAAATGGTTGGATTGGACCTTACCTCCGACAGATGATGCTGGTGGGCATTTTTTTAATGGACGTGCACAAGGAGTAAACTGGAGAATGATTCGTTATTCGGATGTTTTGCTGATGTATGCTGAAGCTGTAGTAATGGGAGGGAAAGCCACTGCAAACATAACCCCGTTAGAAGCAATAAACAAAGTACGCGATAGGGTAGGAGTACCTCATGTAACAGAAGCTAATATGAGAACTATTGAAGATGAACGTATTCTAGAACTTACCTATGAAGGCTCCCGATTCTTTGACTTGCTTCGTTGGGGTAAAGTAGTAGAGCGTTTTCGCGAATTGGAAAATACTGATCCTTTGTTTAAAAGGTTTAGCAGGGCTCAATATATGGGGTTTAAGGAAAATAAGAATGAATGGGTTCCATTGCCAATTGATGAAGTAGAGGGTAATCCATATATCACTAAAAATAATCCAGGATGGTAATTAAAAATAGAATAATTATGAAAGTATTTTATTATATTATATGTGCAGCTTGCTTTGCCGGCTGTGTGTCATCTTCCAATGATAAAACGGTGAAAGAGAATGGTCGAACATTGCATAATGGCATTGTGCTGCCCGAGCAATGGCCTCCTAGTATGATTGATGATGGAGTACGTCGCGAAATGTCTTTACCTTATATTTCAAACAAACCGACTGTTATTTCTGTAAATTTAGGACGCCAATTATTCGTTGATGATTTTTTAATTGCAGAAACAGATATGGAGCGTGTTTCCCATAAGGCTATGTTCTATGAGAATAATCCGGTACTTGCTCCGGATAAGGAGTGGGAATACACTTTTGAACGTGCTCCTTATGCTGCTCCTTTCAGTGATGGAATATGGTATGATGAAAGCGAACAAAAATTTAAAATGTGGTATTTGGCTGGTGCCGGATCTATGCACAAACATCGTCAAAGCTTTTATACTTGTTATGCAGAGTCAAAAGATGGGAAGCATTGGGAAAAAGTGAATATGGATATAGTGCCGGGTACGAATATTGTAGATACTTGTGATCGGGATGCGGCTACAGTTTGGCTCGATAAAATGTGTCCAGAACCAGAAAAACGTTTCAAACTCTTCAATGTGGAAAAACATAGTGGAGGATGGAAAATAATTTTAAAATATTCAAAAGATGGTATTCATTGGTCGGAAGGAGTTGCGCAATCAGGACCGGTGGGGGATCGTACCACTGCTTTCTATAATCCGTTTACTCAAAAATGGGCTATTAGTCTACGGCAGGGGAGTAAAGCAGACGGACGCTCTAGAGGCTATTTGGAAAATGAAGATCCAGAGATGGCAGTTAGCGTGGCGCATTCATTGGCTAAAGGAATAAAGGATAAAAATATAGTTTTGTGGTTTACTCCTTCCGATAAGGAACTGCCACATCCTGAATTTCCTGATGTGCGTCCAGCCATTTATAATTTTGATGCTATGCCTTATGAAAGTGTTATGCTAGGGTTCTATGCTATGTGGAAAGGACCAGAGAATGATCTCTGTGGTAAGTTAGGTATTCAGAAAAGAAATGAAATAGGGATGGGATATAGTCGGGATGGTTTTCATTTTTATCGTCCCAGTTATGAACCTGTTATGGGAGTAAATGAAACGGAAGGGGCATGGAATTGGGGAAATATGCAGTCTGTTATTGGCGTACCTCTCATTGTTGGTGATTCTTTGTATTTGTATTCTAGTGGAAGAATGAAGAATAAAGTGATGTGGGATGGATTTACTTCTACTGGGTTGGCAACTTTACGTCGTGATGGGTTCGTTTCCATGCATACAGACACAGAAGGGGTACTTGTTACCGAGAAAATAAAGTTTGATGGTAATCAATTTTTTTGTGAATGCACAAGCAAAGGATTTGCAGGTGGAGATAATGGATGAAAATGGTAATGTGATTACGGGATTTTCCAGAGAGGATTGTAAGGAAATGAATGATTTGAACAGTACTAAACAATTGGTAACTTGGAAATCAGGTAAAAAACTTGCTGCTCTTTCAGGCAAGATAGTTAAAGTGAAGTTTTATGTTACTTGTGGCGATTATATGCTTTTTGGATTTCTCCATGGACACAGGAGAAAGTAGGGGATATACAGGTGGTGGTGGTCCGGGACTCAATCCTTGTGGAATCGATATTAAATAATTGATATGTGTAAAACATAGTTGTGTTACATCGTGTATTTTGTTGGTGGAGGTGTGTCGTAATGCACGATGCACCTCCTTTTTTTGTTCATCACTATACAAATCTGTTCATTTTCTTTAAGCTGCGATCTTTTGAAGATTTCTTTGATTTATGTGTTCCCAGCATCTAAAAAACAGCAGTTGTAAGCTCATAAAACAGTCTAATCAGCCAGTTCATACCCCTTTTTTGTCAGTTTTGCACACATCCTTTTTTTATATTGAAGGCAATGGCTAGGAAGGCAAAGTCCATGAAGACCTTGTCCTTTCCAAAATGTCGGAAACGTTTGTAGTTCATATTGTTTTTAATTTGTCCGAACACGGCCTCCGGTTCTATGCATCTCTGCCCTCTGTGTTTCAGTCCTTTCTCAGAGCAGAGCAGTTCTTTGGCTCTCCGCTTGTATTGTCTAAGCCTATGATTCAGTTCTATCGTCCTGTTTCCTTTTGCTTTAA
>ENA-OQBL01000279-OQBL01000279.1-human-gut-metagenome-genome-assembly--contig:-NODE-279-length-28933-cov-4.499063_pt1 | contig 28933 bp, 32 predicted proteins | sample MGYA00242747_ERZ504553 | MGnify/ENA primary metagenome ERZ504553 (study PRJEB26092, sample SAMD00036240) | human gut metagenome | host: Homo sapiens | study: EMG produced TPA metagenomics assembly of...
GTGCATCTCTACTTTTTTAAAGGTTATTGGGCTAAAGAAATTTTAAAATACAAAGATAAGGTTTGTAGAGTGAGAATATCAGTTGAACGCACTTTTTTTTACTTCTTGTATTTTGCCTGCTTTATTTATGCCGAAAGCAGGCAAAATGCAAGAAGGCTTATTTTTTAGGAGTTAGTTCAGGAATACGCAGAGTAGTCCCTATGGGTACTCTGTCGGCATCTTTAATGATGTTTTTATTATGTTTCACGATATAGGGCCATAGCTTTTTTGTACCATAGAATTTCACAGCTAATTTTACCAGGCTCTCTCCTTCTCGTAATGTGTAATTAGTTTTAGTCCCTGTTATGTCATATTCTACAGTATCGGCTAAAGTTTCTTTTGCAACATTTGCGGTTGTCGCAACGCCTGAACTCTTTTCCGTACTAGGAGATACAGTCTGCTGTGATTGACTGATGGTCTCTTTTCCGGCAACATTCGTCCATATGTTTGCGGTATCTTTACCTTGCATCAATGAGTCATTAACCGGAATTGCAGGAATATCCTCTTCCAATTGTTCTTGGGTGTTTTTTATTGTAGCCGGCGATTGTAAATCCGTAAGTTTTATCTGATTGCAAATACCAATATATGCCACCTGCAATGCAGGCAATCAAAATGATAGCAAGAATAACTCCCTGGGAAACTCTGTTCTTTTTCTCTTCTGATGATTTCTTGTGTCTCTGTTGTTTCCTCTATCTTCTGTTTCATTTTTCAAAAATCAGAAGTAACAGGAGTTATTACTGTTTTCTCTGACGGGGTTGCCTCTTCTGACGCTATTGTTTCCAAGGATGTTTTTTCTTCACAAGCTTTACGAGCAGCCAGTATGGCTGCATCGGCGATAGTCATAACTTCTTCTTGAGGTTTGTCTGTTACCTCGTTTCCTTCTATTGTCTCTGCTAAAGGGGAAACCGTTTGGGGAACAGCTGTTTCAGCAACAATATCCTTTTCTGCTTCAGTGACAATATCTTCCGATTCTTTTTCCGGTTCTATAATTTGTATCTCTTCCTCTGTAATTTCAACAGAAGGTGCAGGTTCTTCAATAATTGTTTCCTCAATAACCGGAGTAGTGTCTTCAGCGGCAATGGCATTCTCATTTGGAGAATCTTCTGTATTTTCCGCTTCTATGAACTCAACCTCTTTAGCCGCAATTGTTTGTTTAGGCTTAGGCGCGTTTCCGTCAAAGGTATCTTCCTCCTCTCCTTCTATTTCTGTTTCGGTATCTTCCAGTTTGGTGTTTTCATTAATATAACCGTTTCAAAATGAGCGAATGGTTTATTTATTAAATCTTTCATACTGGAATCCGGAGTAAAAGATATTTTTGTATGGCCCTGTATTTCAATTCTTTCCCCCGTGTTTACGTTTACACTTTCACGACTCTCCACCTCTGTAAGTTTAAACGTACCTAGTCCTTTAACCTTTACATACTTTTCAGTAACTAAAGCTTCCTCTATCAGTTCAAACATTCCTTTGACAAAGATTTCAGCATCTTTTTTAGTCATGCTGTGTTTCTCAGCCAAAAGTTCGATGATATCTTGTATGGTTACTTTCTCGCTCATGATAATATTATAAATAAGGACTATTTTATTTAAACTTTTCTTTTAAAGTTACACTGGGTTTGTAAGTCAGCACTAACTTGGGGGGAATCAGCATACGTTGTTGAGTAGCCGGGTTAATAGAAATTCTTTCCAGCTTTTTCTTAACCTCAAACGTACCAAATCCCTGGATTGCAATGTTGTTGCCATCTTGCAATTCCTGGGTCATAACACCAATGACTGAGGATACCAATTGTGATGTATCTTTATTCGTATATCCTAGTTTACGTGATAATTCAGATATAAATTCTTTGTTATTCAAAGCTTAAAGTGTTAATTTGGTTGCTATATTAGTAAAAAAATCAAACATTATCCAAACTTTATAAGGGAAAAGGTCTATAAAATGCTGGCGTATAGGTCGAAATCATCAGCGGCTGTTATTTTCACTTTATAGAATTCACCTATTTTTAAGTACTCGTCATCAGCTTTTATCAAGACCTCAGGATCTACCTCGGGAGAGTCAAACTGGGTTCTGCCTATGTAGTAATCTCCTTCCTTCCGGTCTATAATGACTTTAAATTCTTTACCTATTTTCGTTTGGCTCAGTTCGCCGGCTATTTCCTGCTGAAGTGCCATTAATTCATCCAAACGCTGTTGTTTCACTTCATGAGAAATGGAATCTTCGTATTCTTTAGCGGCGAATGTTCCTTCTTCTTCCGAGTAAGCGAAGGCTCCCATCCGGTCGAATCGTACTTTTTTGACGAATTCTTTTAATTCTTCAAAATCTTCTTCAGTCTCACCGGGATGTCCTACCATTAATGTTGTACGTAAGTGAATACCGGGTACTTCCCGACGGAATTTTTCGATTAATTCGTAGGTTTCCGCTTTACTTACATGCCGGCGCATTTTATTCAGCATATTGTCACTAATGTGTTGCAGGGCAATATCCATATATTTGCATACATTATCGTGTTCGCGCATAACACGGAATAATTCTTCCGGAAAATGGGCTGGATATGCATAGTGTAAACGTATCCATTCTACACCGGGAACATTGGCGATTCTTTCGATGAGTTCGGGCAATTTCTGACTTTTATATAAATCTACGCCATAGTAAGTCAATTCTTGGGCTATAATTTGGAACTCTTTTACTCCTTCGGATACAAGTAGTTTCACTTCATCAATAATCTCCTCCATCGGCCGTGAAATGTGGCGTCCTGTAATAATAGGAATGGCGCAATAAGAGCATTTACGGTCACAGCCTTCTGATATTTTCAGATAAGCGTAGTGATGGGGTGTGGTTAATGTCCGTTCAATGGCAAATTCCGACTTGTATGCTTTGCCTAAATCTGCCAGCAACTCATTCCAGTTAAACTTACCATAGAATTTATCTACTTGAGGAATTTCCAATGCCAATTCTTTTAGATATCTTTCTGAAAGGCAGCCCATCACATATAGTTTTTTGAGCTTCCCTTCTTCTTTGGCCTGACAAAATTCCAATATCATATTGATCGATTCCTCTTTGGCATCACCGATGAAACCACATGTATTAATAACTGCGATTTCTCCTTGTGGTTTGTCGGAATCGTGAGTTACTTTATAACCGTTTGCTTCCAGCTGACGCATCAGCTTTTCTGAGTCTACTAAGTTTTTAGAACACCCTAAGGTGATGATATCTATTGTGTTACGTTTCATTTATTATTCAGTCTCTCCAAATAGTGAGTCTACAAATTCTTTTTTGCGGAATACCTGCATGTCTTCAATGCCTTCGCCCAATCCAATATATTTTACGGGAATCTTGAACTGCTCTGAGATGCCAATTACAACGCCCCCTTTGGCTGTTCCGTCCAATTTGGTAATTGCCATAGCAGTAACTTCTGTCGCCAAAGTAAACTGTTTGGCTTGTTCAAATGCATTTTGACCGGTAGAACCGTCTAAAACCAATAATACTTCGTGAGGTGCGTCCGCAACAACTTTCTTCATCACATTCTTGATTTTAGTAAGCTCGTTCATCAAACCTACTTTATTGTGAAGACGGCCTGCGGTATCAATGATTACTACATCTGCATTATTAGCTACGGCGGAACTTAAGGTATCAAAAGCTACAGATGCGGGATCTGATCCCATTTTCTGTTTAATAACAGGCACTCCTACTCTTTCTCCCCAAATATCCAATTGTTCTACGGCGGCAGCACGGAATGTATCAGCGGCACCCAAATAGACGGTTTTGCCCGCCTTCTTAAATTGATATGCCAATTTACCAATGGTTGTGGTTTTACCCACACCGTTTACACCTACCACCATGATGACATAGGGCTTCTTACCTTCCGGAACAGTGAAATCATCCGAATCCACCGTGTTATTTTCAGTCAATAATGCCGCTATCTCTTCACGGAGAATCTTGTTCAGTTCCTGAGTGTTTACATATTTATCTTTGGCAACTCTTTCTTCAATGCGTTTGATGATATTCAGAGTTGTTTCAACGCCTACATCCGAAGTGATAAGCACTTCTTCCAGATTATCCAATACTTCATCGTCTACTTTTGATTTACCCGCTACGGCACGGGCAATCTTACTAAATACACTTTCTTTGGTTTTGGACAATCCTTTGTCTAAAGTTTCCTTCTTTTCTTTTGAGAAAAAATTAAAAAATCCCATATTGGAGTCTGATTTATCTGTTTATGCTACAAAGATATAACTAATCTCTTACACGGACAAAAAAAAGTGTCACAATGATTGGTCATAATGTATTATGATGATAACATTGTGGTATAAAAAAAGTTCCTTCCATAATATATGAAAGGAACTTTCCACCAGTCATTCCGACTGAATTATTTCTTGAAAAAGTCTTGAACTTTTTCGTTAGGTACCATTTGCTCATCGAAGATGTAAGCTCCTGTTTTCGGAGATTTAACCATCTTGATAACCTTAGTATAAGAACGTCCTTCTTTACCTGTCTGAAGGGTTGCGACTGTTTTCTTTGCCATGGGTTATAATTATTTAATTTCTTTGTGAACTGTTACTCTTTTCAAAATAGGATTGTACTTCTTAAGTTCCAATCTTTCAGTGGTATTTTTTCTGTTTTTTGTTGTAATGTAACGAGAAGTTCCCGGCATACCACTATCCTTCATTTCTGTGCATTCAAGGATTACCTGTACTCTATTACCTTTAGCCTTCTTTGCCATAGTCTATCTCTCCTTTTTAATTAACCAATAATTTTGATGCTTTTCCAATCACAATAGCCTTTGGTTACCGCTTCATTCAGCGCTGCATCCAGGCCTTTTTTATTAATCACACGTAAGCCGTTAGCGCAGATGTTCAGGCTAATCCAGCAATCTTGTTCTACATAGTAGAATTTCTTAGTAAACAAGTTCACATCAAAAGTTCTTTTGGTTCTTCTCTTAGAGTGTGAAACATTGTTGCCAATCATGGCTTTCTTTCCGGTAATTTGACAAATCTTCGACATTGCTATCTTATTTTATAGTTTTTTCAATACTTATTTCAAACGGAGTGCAAAATAAGCACTTTTATTTGTATAAAACAAGAGTTTTTGCAAATAATTCTGCAATTACTGCTCATTTTCTTCGTTTTGGAACAACTTTCGAAGCAGTTGCAGTGCATTTTGGGTTGCATTTGCAATGTTTTTGTTTCTTCCTTCGTCGCCTTCCAATTTCAGTGTAATCACTTTGTCTTTACATCCGGCAGCAATCCAAATGGTACCTACCGGTTTGTCGGGAGTACCTCCTGTGGGTCCTGCGATACCTGAAGTTGCTACAGCACAATCAGAATTCATCGATTTCATCGCTCCTTTTACCATTTCGATAACGGTTTCTTCACTTACAGCTCCGTGAGTTTCTAAAGTTTCGTGGTTTACCCCTAACAGACTTTCCTTTATTTCGTTGGAATAGGCGATAATTCCACCTTTAAAGAATTGTGAACTTCCGGCAACGGCTGTAATAGCGGCCGCCACACTTCCTGCCGTGCAACTCTCGGCAGTAACGAGTGTCAGGCCCTCTCTCCAAAACAAATCGTTAATCTCTTTACTTAAAAATTTACCTTCTACTGACATGTTGAAAACGGTTTTTTTAATATTAAATAGTTACCCGTGAATAAGCGGGCTTGTCTATAGTGCAAAAATCATTGTCCAGATACTTGTAATAACCGGTATTTGCGATCATTGCGGCATTATCCGTAGTAAAGCTGAACTTCGGGATATAGATATTCCAACCATATTTCCCGGCATGCTCGCGGAATGAGTTACGAAGCCCGTTGTTGGCTGATACCCCTCCGGCTACTGCCACTTCATTTATCTTGAGATTTTTGGCTGCTTTTCTCAGCTTGTCCATCAGAATATCTACAATGGTCGCTTCCAATGAAGCAGCCAAGTCGTTTTTATGATGTTCGATGAAATCGGGATCTTCTTTCAACCAGTCACGCAAAGAGTATAGGAAAGAAGTCTTTAATCCGCTGAAACTATAGTTATAGTCCGGAATATGTGGTTTACTGAAAGTGAACGCTTTTGGATTGCCTTGACGTGCCAGTTTATCAATGATAGGACCTCCGGGATAACCTAAGCCCATTACTTTAGAACATTTGTCGATAGCTTCTCCTGCTGCATCGTCAATAGTTTGTCCCAAAACTTCCATGTCATTATAGGCCTTTACCAATATTATCTGTGAGTTTCCTCCTGACACCAGCAGGCACAAGAAAGGGAATTTAGGTTGGTTGTTGTCTTCTTCCGATTCTTTAATGAAATGGGCTAACACATGGGCTTGCAGGTGGTTAACATCAATCATTGGTATATTCAATGAACGTGCGAAACCTTTCGCAAAAGATACTCCGACCAGTAATGATCCCATCAAGCCGGGTCCTCGGGTGAATGCAACGGCGCTTAGTTGCTCCTTGGTAACTCCTGCCCTTTTTAAGGCTTCGTGCACCACCGGTACAATGTTTTGTTGATGGGCACGTGACGCCAATTCGGGAACCACCCCTCCGTAAGCTTCGTGAACAGCCTGGCTGGACACTACGTTGGACAACAATACGCCATTCTTGATAACTGCGGCTGATGTGTCGTCACAGGAAGATTCTATACCTAATATAATTGTATCCATATTTCTATACCTTATTATATATATTAATGTGTCAGAATTTCAAGTCCGTTATCTGTCATAACGAAAGTATGTTCCCACTGTGCAGACGGCTGTTCGTCTTCGGTGACTACAGTCCAGCCATCTTCCTCATCAATGAAGACTTCCCATGTTCCCATATTGATCATTGGTTCAATGGTAAAAACCATTCCCGGCACCAATAGCATACCAGTTCCTTTTTTCCCGAAATGTTCTACATCCGGTTCTTCATGGAACTCTATGCCTACTCCGTGTCCGCAGAGATCACGCACTACTGAGAATCCATTTTTTTTAGCATGTTTTTCAATGGCATGTCCTATGTCCCCTACAAAACCAAATGGTTTCGCAGCTTCCATGCCTATCTCCAGACATTCTTTAGCTACTCGTACCAGTTTTTCTTTTTGAGGTGTGGTTTTTCCAATGGTAAACATACGCGATGCATCGGCATAATAACCATCAAGAATGGTAGTACAATCCACATTGATGATATCTCCTTCTTCCAGAATATCGAATTCATTGGGAATACCGTGACAAACAACCTCATTGATAGAGGTGCAGCAACTTTTGGGAAAACCGTCATAACCTAAGGTTGCAGGAATGCCACCGTGATCTTTCGTATATTCATAAACCAGCTTGTCTATTTCCAATGTGCTCATGCCTGCATGGATCTCACGTTCTACAAGGTCTAGCACTCCGGTATTGACAATACCGCTACGGCGTATTCCTTCAATCTGTTCCGGTGTCTTGATCAGTTCACGTGAAGGTACTAAATGACCTCTATCTTGATAATAGAGAACCTTTTTATCTAACTCTGTGAGTTCCATACCTTTGGGAACTCTCCAGTTTATTTTATTTCTTTTCATATCAAAGGATTAATTGACTTACAAAGTTAGAGGAAATATTTGTAAAAATGGCTCATCCGGCAATAAATATCTTCATAAAAAGAGAATTTACATGAAATTTGACAGAAACAAATGTTAAATAATCATGTCTTTTACATGAATTTTATGTAGGAGAGTCTATTTTATTTTAATAAAAGGTTATATTTACCGCAAAAAACTAAGCATTCTATTATTAACTTCTTTAATTGAACATCAAAATGGATAAACATCAAATTGGAGTAAACGCAGGAAAAGTTTGGAAACTGCTGAATGACAATAAACGGTGGAGTTATTGTGATTTAAAAAGAGCTTCAGAATTGTCTGACAGAGATTTGAATGCAGCTATAGGTTGGCTGGCCAGAGAGAATAAAATAGACTTTGAATGTTCTAACGGAGACGATTGCCTGTTTCTGAGCGTCAATGTTTATATTGGCTGAATACGAGAAACAGATAATTATGTGGGGCCAAAACTTTCATAATTATCTGTTTTCTTTTTTTAATCAACTTTTCTAATCACTTTGGCCGGATTACCTACAGCAACGGAATTGTCGGGAATGTCTTTAGTTACGACACTTCCGGCTCCGATAATACAGCGATGACCTATTTTTACTCCGGGACAAAGAATAGCTCCTCCTCCTATCCAGCAATCTTCTCCGATAGTTACGGGATATGCATACTCTTTGGGTTCGCGTCGGGTTATGTAATCTACCGGATGATGTGGAGTATAGATCTGTACATTGGGCCCTATCAATGTATGTGCTCCTATGGTGATATATCCACCATCTAAAAATGTACAGTTGGCATTCACAAAGACATGCTCTCCTAAGCGGATGCCGTGTCCATGATCACAGTAAAATGGTGGACAGATGACAGAAGTGGAAGGGATACCCGGCACTAATTCTTCCAGCACTTCCCTGAAACCATCATCGTATGTACTCATCATCCGTAATTGGGCCACTAGTTTTTTGGCGTGTATGAAACTGGCCTGTATTTCCGGTTTCTCCATATCGGCCAGCTGACTGTTACGCATTTTGTCTATCTCGTTCATAATTAAAGGGCTTTAAGATTTCGCCTCAAATGTAGGATTTGTTTTCCGTTCTGCCAAATATACACCACACAAGATAAGAAAACAGCCGGTAAGGGCTATCCAAGTTATCTTTTCATTAATAATGACCGCTGAAGTAAGAAGAGTTACCAAAGGGACGATATAAATATAGTTTGTACTTTTTACGGCTCCCAATTCCTTGACACAAGCATTCCAGGCTATGAAGCAGAGCATGGAGGCGACAAATCCCAAAAAGAGAAGATTTCCAAACACGATGGGTTGCATCATCAAGACATTGTCCCAATTTAACGGACGGAATAAAAACATGGGCAGAATGGTCAGCACTCCGTAGAAGAATACTTTACGGGTAATGAATACGATAGAATAATGATTATCCAATTGTTTGAGAATAAGGCAATAAAATGCCCACATCAATGCAGCGGTCAGTGAAAGAATATCTCCCAAAGGATTAATTTTCAGAATGAAACTGCCGTTGAAAACAACCAGCCCCACTCCTATCAAAGCCATGATCGATCCGTAAACAAGATGGCGGGTGAAAGGTTCTTTTCTTCTGAACAAATAAGAAAGCAGTGTGGTCAGAACAGGTGATGTGCATACTATCAGAGACACGTTGGAGGCTAATGTGATGCCGAGAGCCGTATTTTCAGTAATGAAATAAATAGTTCCTCCACATAATCCGGCCAATAAAAGTAACAATTCATCTTTTACTCTGTTGGCAAATAGTTTTTTATAAGAAATACACCACATGCAAAGATAGGCCATAGTGAAACGATAAAAGAAGATGTCGGAAGGACTTAATCCATGTTGGATTAGAATCTTAGTAGAAACAAAAGTAGTTCCCCAGATAGCTACAGTGATTATTGCCATTAAGTGATAGACGAACCTTGATTTGATAACATTCATAATTTATATGTGTTTTATTATGTTGCAAAGATAGGTTTTGTTTTCGAGAAACTTATCAAAATATATGGCATAGTTGAGCTGATACAAAGTTCGTTTGTTTTCTCACTTACCTTGGGCGCGGCCCTCAAGGTAAGTGAGATATTTCTATTTCCGGGGAATCCAGGAATCTACCAGCTCCTGATGTTCTTTTACCCATTTTTCCGCTCCTTCTTTTTCATTATATTCATTTTGTGATACATCATCCAGCAGGCTGCTGATTTCTTTGGTGCTCAGATGTATGTTTTCTATCAGTTTTGCCACAAACGGGTGTTGCTCACCAAATCCTTTGCGGGCAATGGCCGTAATTGTTTCCGCTTTACCAAAAATACCTTTCGGGTCCTCCAGAAATTTTAATTTAAAGCGGGTGAACATCCAATGGGGAGTCCATCCCGTCACCACAATCCATTGATGCTCGTCAACGGCTCTTTTTAGCACTGCGGTCATGGCCGGTCCGCTAGACTCCAGCAATTTGTAATCCAGATTGTATTTTTCTATGGCCATATCTGTAGCATGCATAATCCCTGCACCGGCATCAATGCCGATAATCTCGCCTCCGAATTTTTCTTTGTTGGCATTTAATTGCTCAATGGAATGAATGTCCACATAATCGGGGACTACCAGACCGATACGGGCATCCGGATAGATCTTGCCTAAGATTTCCAGATTCTTTCCGTATTGTTTCATATAATCGGCCTGTGTAGCCGGTAACCAAGCATCCATCAGCAAATCTACTTTGCCACGGGCCATTGTTGCATAGATAGGAGCCGGATCGGCATTCTTTAAAACGACATGATAACCTTGTTGTTCAAGAATCACTTCCGTCAAATAGGTCAGGGCGATGCCGTCGTCCCAGTTTATGTATCCAATGCTTATTGTCTTATCATCTTTTTTCCCGCTGCAAGAGGCAAGCAGCAGGAGGAAAGACAAAAAATATAGTATTTTCTTCATGCTTATTTCCCTTTCTTTTGTTTTCCAAGTCCTTGTGTTATTCTATCCAGAATGATGGCCAGGATGACTACTGCGATACCGCCTTCGAAACCTAAACCTATTTTCATCTGCGTGATACCTTTCAGTACGATTTCCCCTAACCCTCCGGCTGCAATCATAGCGGCAATGACCACCATGGAGAGCGACATCAGGATTGTCTGGTTTATACCGGTCATGATAGTGGGCAATGCCAGCGGTAATTGTACCTTGAATAATAATTGCATAGGTGTCGCACCAAAAGAGCGCGAAGCTTCTACAACATTCTTCGGTACTTGCTTGATACCCAGGCTGGTCAGACGCACTACGGGAGGCATGGCAAAAATAATGGTGGCAAAGGCTCCCGGAACGGTTCCCAGCCCGAAAAAGAGTACGGCAGGAATCAGATAGACGAAAGCAGGCATCGTTTGCATCAGGTCGAGGATAGGATGCAGAATTTTATCACATCGTTTGCTGTTTGCGCTCCATATTCCCAAGGGAAGTCCCACGATAAGAGCGATGATGGTAGACGAAAGCACCAATGCTAAAGTCTGCATGGTTTCGTTCCAAAATCCCATTCCCCAAATCAGCAATAATCCTAAAATGGTAAAAATGCTGACTCCTTTTCCCGATTTATACCAAGCCAGGATGGCCAGCAATGCTATTGTTACATAAAAAGGTATCCACATCAATATGTTTTGGAACCCATCTATGAACCCGCCTATTCCAACATTGATGGCGTCGAAAAGAGGGGCAAAGTTTTCTGTGAGCCAGTTGATGGCTGTTTCTATATATTTTCCTATGTTTATCATAATTCGATAGCGTTTTGAATAAGTTCATTAATTTCTTCTTTATCTTTTCCGGTCATCTCTACTACGATGGACGATAGAGGAACCAAACCTTTCAGTTCGCGTTCTTCATTTACCACATAAATGGGAGAATTGGTTTTCGTGATTAAGGGAAGCAGATCCTCAATCTTTGTGTCCTCCGTAACGGAATGTACTTCACTTTGTACGGCTTCCCGGATTGATTTTATACCTTTACGCCGAAGAATGGCGGCACTTTCCAATGTAATCTCTCCTATCAGCTTGTCATTTTCATCTATCACAGGAAGCACGGTAATATCTCTTTCTTTCATCTTTCTGATCAGAACCTCGGGACCTTCTTTACGCAGACGGGCTACGGCGGGACGGGTTATCATAATACTTCCTGCCGTTATGATTTTGCTCCGGTCCACATTTTCTACAAATCTTGCCACATAGTCATTGGCCGGTTCAGTTAAAATTTCTTCTGAAGTTCCGACTTGTACCACTTCTCCATCTCTCATAATGGCAATGCGGTCACCCAGTTTAATTGCTTCGCTCAAATCATGCGTGATAAAGACGATGGTCTTTTTCATTTTGGATTGCAGTGCCAGCATTTCATCTTGCATTTGTACGCGGATCAATGGGTCCAGAGCGGAAAAGGCTTCATCCATCAGTAATATTTCCGGATCATTTGCCAAAGCGCGTGCCAATCCCACACGTTGCTGCATTCCGCCGGAAAGTTGTCCGACCATCTGATTCTGATATCCTTTCAGCCCGACTATTTCCATACTCTTCATGGCTTTTTTCTCACGTTCCTGTTTGGGAACTCCTTGGAGTTCGAGCCCGAATGCAATATTGCTTAAAACACTGCGATGAGGTAACAAACCAAAATTTTGGAACACCATAGCTATTTCCCGGCGACGCATTTCCAGCAATTCCTTATCGGATGCGGCAGTAATGTCTGTTCCATTAATCAGTACTTGTCCTTTTGTGGGTTTGATTAACCGGTTTATGCAGCGCAATAAAGTTGATTTGCCACTGCCCGACAGTCCCATGATTACGAAGAACTCTCCTTCTTTGATTGTCAGATTGGCGTTTTTAACTGCTACAGTACAATTAGTCGCCTTTAAAATTTCATTTTTGCTTTTTCTTTCTTTCAACATCCGGAACGCTTTCTGCTTTTCCGGACCGAAAACAAGATACAAGTCTTTTATTTCTATTTTGTTCATAGTCTATAATAGTTTAAATTAATTAAGAATAGGGAGGAATTGACGGAAGTAAATTGAGATGTCATCCGGTATATTTAACGAAACAAAATATAAAAAGGTTCATTATAAGATGAGTTTTATTGATCAGTAAATATGATTTTTTTACAGCTTGTTATTGTTTACTCCCTACGGGAGTGGTTCAGAAAGTCCGAGATTAAAAAAAGCTATCAGAAAGCGTTTTCTATAAAACAGAAATTAAGTATTATCCTTTTGTCGAGCGTTCATTTTATTCTATCTTTGTCACGCAAAACAGAATAAATATATGGATAGTATTTTAATTATTGATGATGAACCGCAAATACGCAAACTTCTTTCGCGTATGATGGAATTGGAAGGTTACGAAGTATTCCAGGCAGCCGATTGCCAGTCTACATTGAAACAACTTAAGTTACATAATCCCCAAGTGGTGTTGTGTGATGTGTTTTTGCCGGACGGCAATGGAGTGGATATGGTTACAACCATCAAAAAATCTCTATCCAGAATTGGAGATGATACTTTTGACCGCCCACGGTAACATTCCGGATGGTGTGCAGGCAATCAAGAATGGAGCCTTTGATTATATCACCAAAGGGGATGATAATAATAAAATTATTCCGTTAATCAGCCGGGCTATGGCTCAGGCTAAAAAGAATGTAGGGGAAAAAGTGAAAACAGAAGAGACCCAAAGTTTCTCTTTTGACGCTATAAAAGGGAAGTCGGAGGGTATGCAACAAGCCGTAGCATTGGCCCGAAAGGTTTCGGCAACGGATGTTACAGTCTTGCTGACCGGAGAAACAGGCACGGGGAAAGAGGTCTTTGCACAAGCCATCCATCGCAACAGTCTTCGCAAAGAGAATGCTTTTGTGGCTGTAAACTGTTCTGCTTTTAGCAAAGATCTGCTTGAAAGCGAGATATTCGGTCATAAAGCCGGTTCGTTTACCGGAGCGATGAAAGATAAGAAGGGGCTGTTCGAAGTGGCCGATAACGGAACCATCTTTTTGGATGAAATAGGTGAAATGGCTTTCGAGCTGCAAGCCAAATTGCTTCGTGTGCTCGAAGCGGGAGAGTACATCAAGATAGGCGACACGAAACCGACGAAAGTGAATGTCCGCGTTATCTCCGCCACCAATCGGGACCTGAAAAAAGAAATAGAACAAGGTAATTTCCGTGAAGATCTTTATTATCGTCTTTCTGTTTTTCAGATACACCTCCCTCCTCTTCGTGAGCGCAAAGAAGACATCGAACTTTTGGCGGAAAGCTTTATCCAACTCTTTTCAAAGAAACTGGGGAAACAGGTGGAAGGGATGGCTCCGGAGTTCTTGAAAGCTTTGAAAGCTGCCGACTGGAGAGGAAATATCCGTGAATTGCGAAACGTGATAGAACGCAGCATGATTGTCTGCGACAAACAGCTCACCTTACAAGATCTTCCCATTGAAATACAGAATGCCCGGCAGGAAGATTATTCCGGCAAGAATTATTCGGAGTTTGAACTGGCCGCTATGGAAAAACGTCATATCGCTAAAGTTCTGCAACATACTAAAGGAAACAAGACCGAGGCTTCACGTTTATTGAAAATAGGTTTGACTACTTTATATAGAAAGATAGAGGAATACGGCATTTAGTTGTTGCAGGTCATTGATCAACCCTTTCCTGCCCTATGGTTAAGTCTTTTTATACGGATGTATTCTATCTCCATAGCCTTTGGAGTTATCTCCATAAGCTTTGGAGTTGACTCCCAAGGTTATGGAGTTAACTCCAAAGACTTGTGGAGATAAAACAAACAAGAAGAAAACCCTTAACCATAGGGCAGGAAAGGGTTAGGGATACGGATAAAACCTTTTAATGACGAATCCGGTTCCCAAGTCTTTTATGTATTCCTTACGGATAAACAGCCCCACTCAAATTCTACTGCTTCACGAAAGACCATAGGCAGCATTATTGCAAGATGGTTTCAGCAAAGATGGCTACGGAATCAATACATTCCGGATATAGAAATGATCCGTGACTTTCCTCAGCAAGACAAGAGCTTTCGATATACTTCGGCATCTTCCTCCGAGAAACAGCATACAATCACTTCTCCTTCATAGCCATGTGCCATTTCTTCCCCGATGGCATTCAATGCGATACGTGCCGCTTCTTCCTTGGGATAATGATATACGCCGGTACTGATACAGGGGAATGCAATGCTTTGGATGCCGTTCTCTCTCGCTAGTATGAAACTGGTATGATAGCATGATGCAAGTTTTTCGGCTTCTCCATGCGTTCCCCCATGCCATACGGGTCCTACGGTATGAATCACTTTCCTGCATGGCAGGTTGTATGCATCGGTTATCTTGCTTTCCCCCGTCGGACAACCGCCCAATGTTTTACATTCCGCTAACAACGCCGGGCCTGCAGCCCGATGGATAGCTCCATCTACACCACCGCCACCCAGCAACGAGCAGTTGGCTGCATTTACAATGGCGTCGACTTTTAAAGTAGTGATATCGGCTACGGTAACATTTATCTCCTTCATTTTTCCTTTCTGTTTTTCTGTATTAAAACCTTTATACAAAGCTATATAATAAATTGGGGAATTATGCAGTTTGGCAGCAAATAAATCAATTATTCTCCTGTTTTGATATTCTTCCCTTTTCATTTTGAAAAGATCTTCTTTTGCTCCCTCTTTTTCTTGTTGTTATATCTGTATATAAATCAATTACTTATCTCCTGTTTGCCGGTAATGGCACACTATTGGCATATAGCGTGGCAGTTTAACAATAGTATTAATTAAAAAAAAGGAATTATGGATTTATTTTCAATCGGATTTGTGGTTTGTACCTTGAGCGGTATAGCTTGCTTTTTGGCTTTTTCTTTAAATGCATAGACTGGTTCGAGAAGATCTAAAAAAAGAAAGGAGAAACAAGTTATGTACACAGCATTATTTGTAGTTAGTTTGATTATGTTCGGCTATATGATGTATGTTCTCATCAAGCCGGAGAAGTTTTAAAAAAGTAAGTTAAGAAATAAAGAGTTATGAATACTGAAGTTTTAGGTGTTATAGCGCAAATTGTCTTAATGGTAGTGCTCAGCTATCCTTTGGGCAAATATATCGCTAAAGTTTATAAAGGTGAAAAGACTTGGTCGGATTTTATGAAGCCCGTTGAACGGGTTATGTTCAAACTGAGTGGCATCAATCCCAATGAGGAGATGAACTGGAAACAGTTTTTGAGAGCCTTGCTGGTGGTAAATCTATTTTGGTTCCTTTGGGGGATGGTACTGTTGGTTACACAAGGTGTGCTGCCGCTTAACCCGGATGGAAATGTCGGTCAGACTGCGCATCAGGCATTCAATACTTGTATCAGTTTCATGGTGAACTGCAACTTGCAACATTATAGCGGTGAAAGTGGGCTGACTTATTTTACTCAGCTATTCGTCATCATGCTCTTTCAGTTTATTACTGCCGCTACCGGTATGGCTGCCATGGCAGGTATAATGAAAGCGCTGGCTGCAAAGACTACTCAGACTATTGGCAATTTCTGGAACTATTTGGTATTAAGTTGTACCCGTGTCCTGTTGCCTCTTTCATTGGTCGTAGGCTTTATCCTGATTGTGCAAGGAACTCCGATGGGCTTTGACGGAAAAATGAAAGTGACCACCATGGAAGGAGCTACACAATATGTATCACAAGGCCCTACGGCGGCTATTGTCCCTATCAAACAATTGGGTACTAATGGTGGTGGTTATTTTGGTGTAAACTCTTCTCATCCATTGGAGAACCCTACCTATTTTGCCAATATGGTGGAATGTTGGTCTATCCTTATCATACCTATGGCGATGGCATTTGCATTCGGTTTCTATCTGAAACGTAAAAAATTGGGTTATAGTATATATGGTGTCATGCTGTTTGCTTATCTGGTAGGAGTTTGTATCAATGTGAGTCAGGAGATGGGTGGTAATCCACGTATTGATGAAATGGGGATAGCGCAGGATAATGGCGCGATGGAAGGTAAAGAAATACGTTTGGGCTCGGCCGCCACTGCTTTGTGGAGTATTACTACTACGGTTACTTCCAATGGTTCTGTCAATGGTATGCACGATTCAACAATGCCGCTTTCGGGTATGATGGAAATGCTGAACATGCAGATCAACACATGGTTTGGCGGTGTAGGTGTGGGATGGATGAACTACTTTACATTTATTATTATCGCCGTGTTCATCAGTGGGTTGATGGTAGGCCGTACACCGGAGTTCCTTGGTCATAAAGTAGAAGCACGTGAAATGAAGATTGCTTCCATTGTGGCACTACTTCATCCGTTTATCATTTTAGTTGGTACGGCATTGGCTGCTTATCTGTTTGTTCATGCGCCTGCATTTGTGGAAAGTGAAGGTGGCTGGCTGAACAATCCCGGATATCATGGTCTGAGTGAAATGCTTTATGAATACACCTCGTGTGCCGCCAATAATGGTTCCGGTTTTGAAGGACTGGGTGATAACACATGGTTTTGGAACTACTCTTGTGGTATTGTGCTGATATTAGGACGTTTTGTCCCGATTGTAGGTCAAGTGGCCATAGCAGGTATTCTGGCTAAGAAAAAATTTATTCCCGAAAGCGCCGGCACATTGCAAACCGATACAGTGACATTCGGTGTGATGACATTTGCGGTTATTTTTATTGTTGCCGCACTATCATTCTTCCCGGTACATGCATTAAGCACTATTGCCGAGCACTTGAGTTTATAATTCTGATAACAGACAACGATATTAATAGAAGATATGAAAGATAATAAATCAGCTTCTTTATTTCAGAAGGAGCAAGTCATTGACAGCATAAAACAATCATTCGTGAAGTTGAATCCGCGAGTGATGATTAAGAATCCGATTATGTTCACGGTAGAGGTTTGTACAGCTATTATGTTCTTGGTGATGCTCTACTCTATCGTTAATGATTCACAAGACTCATTTATTTATAATTTATGGGTTTTCGTAATCCTGTTCATCACCTTGTTATTTGCTAATTTTGCTGAAGCTATTGCCGAAGCGCGCGGAAAAGCACAAGCCGATAGCCTGAGGAAGACTCGTGAGGAAACCCCTGCCAAATTGATTGTGAACGGGACTTTGAAAACTGTCAGTAGTTCCCGGTTAAAGAAAGGTGATATTTTTGTATGCGAGGCAGGAGATGTAATTCCTGCCGATGGCGAGATCATCGAAGGACTGGCGTCTATTGACGAAAGTGCCATCACAGGCGAATCCGCTCCTGTAATCCGTGAAGCAGGCGGTGACAAGAGTTCAGTAACAGGAGGTACAAAAGTATTGTCCGATCAGATAAAAGTAATGGTAAGCACCCAGCCGGGTGAAAGTTTCCTGGATAAGATGATTGCATTGGTGGAAGGCGCATCCCGCCAGAAAACACCGAATGAAATTGCATTGACTATCCTGTTGGCAGCATTTACATTGGTCTTTGTCATTGTGTGTATCACCCTTAAACCGTTTGCCGATTATACGGGAACTGTCATTACCATTGCTTCTTTTCTGTCCTTGTTTGTCTGCCTCATTCCTACCACTATCGGAGGATTGCTTTCGGCTATCGGTATCGCCGGGATGGATCGTGCTTTGCGTGCCAATGTCATAACCAAATCGGGTAAAGCAGTGGAAACAGCCGGAGACATAGATACGTTGCTTCTTGATAAAACAGGAACAATAACTATAGGAAACCGTAAAGCTACCCGTTTTTATCCGGCTCAGGGAGTGGATGAACATGCTTTCATCGAAGCCTGCCTGCTCTCATCTGTATCTGATGATACTCCGGAAGGCAAATCTATTATTGAACTGGGACGTGAATCGGGTTTACGGATGCGTAATTTGAATACCGATGGTGCTCATATGATCAAAATTTACCGCCGAAACCAAATGCTCGGGTATTAACTTGAAGGATGGAACAGAAATCCGTAAAGGTGCATTTGATGCGATCCGCAAGATAGCTTTGTCTGCCGGAAACCCCTTTCCCAAAAGAAACGGAAGATATCATTCAAACCATTACAAGTAATGGAGGTACTCCATTGGTGGTAAGTGTCAATAAGAAAATTGCCGGAGTAATAGAATTGCAGGATATCATCAAACCGGGTATTCAGGAACGTTTTGAACGTTTACGCAAGATGGGGGTAAAAACAGTCATGGTGACGGGAGATAACCCATTGACCGCCAAATATATTGCAGAGAAAGCCGGAGTAGACGACTTCATAGCCGAAGCTAAACCGGAGGATAAGATGGAGTATATCAAGAAAGAGCAGGCTGCCGGCAAACTGGTTGCCATGATGGGTGACGGAACAAATGATGCTCCTGCCCTTGCCCAAGCTAATGTGGGGGTTGCCATGAATAGCGGTACACAGGCTGCCAAGGAAGCAGGGAATATGGTGGATTTGGATAATGATCCTACCAAGCTGATAGAAATTGTTGAGATAGGTAAACAATTGCTGATGACACGTGGTACACTGACCACTTTCTCCATAGCCAATGATGTGGCCAAATATTTTGCCATTGTTCCTGCATTGTTCATGCTTTCCATTCCAGAACTGGCTGCATTGAATATTATGGGGTTGCATAGCCCTGAGAGTGCTATCTTATCTGCAGTTATATTCAATGCCATCATTATTCCTATTCTGATTCCGCTGGCATTGAAAGGAGTTCAATACAAACCGATAGGAGCTTCCGCCTTGCTTCGTCGTAATCTTTTGATATATGGCATAGGTGGTGTTATTGCTCCTTTTGTGGGTATTAAATTAATAGATTTAGTAGTAGGATTATTCTTTTAACAAGTAAATAACAATGAAAAATTTTATAAAGTCATTCAGACTTACTTTAGTCTTTTGTGTGTTTTTCTCAGTATGCTATATACTAGTCTTATGGATTTTCGCTCAATTTGCCGGACCTAATTCCGGCAATGCCGAGGTTGTGGAACTTAACGGAAAAGTGGTAGGTGCCGCCAATGTGGGACAATCATTTACGGAAGATATCTATTTCTGGGGACGTCCTTCATGTGCCGGAGATGGTTATGATGCAACCAGTTCGGCCGGTAGCAATAAAGGCCCTACCAATGCAGAATACTTGGCTGAAGTAGAAGCGCGGATTGATACATTTTTAAAGCATCATCCTTACTTGAGCCGTAAGGAAGTACCTGCCGAAATGGTCACAGCCAGCGGTTCCGGGCTGGATCCTGACATCACTCCGGCCTGCGCATACGTGCAGGTACAACGTGTGGCTAAAGCTCGCGGAATGAGTGAGGAAACTGTAAAAGCTATTGTAGATAAAGCTGTGGAAAAACCGTTTATGGGCATATTCGGTACAGAGAAGGTGAATGTATTAAAACTGAATGCTGCTTTAGAAAAGGCAAAATAATAAAAAATATATAGTCATTAAATTAGGAAGATGTGCGTCATGAAAAAGAGAAGTTTCCTGGATACCGAGAGTCTGTCGGCTCTAGAAGCTGTGGCTATCATTGTATTGTTCTTTGCTTTGATAACATGGATTCTTGATCTTTGACGTGCATCACCCTATTGAATGATGCATCTTGATTCAGAAAAACTCAAAATGGATATTTCCTTTCAGACAATAAGAAGGAAATAGTAGAAATATGTAAAACACGAATATTGATTAGTTTAATTTTTTAAGATGAAAAAGAATTTGAAAAAAGTGGTCTTGGTGCTGGCTCTACTGTTGCCTGGAGTGATAAAAGCACAAGAATTTAGCGTAACGGCTAAGGCGGATTTTGTAAGTGATTACATTTGGCGTGGCGCTTACCAGAATTCAGGATTTTCTGTACAGCCTACATTAGGATTATCTTACGGCAATCTTTCTTTGTCTGCTTGGGGGAGTCAGAGCCTGACCAAGACAGACGGTGCACAAGAGTTTGACATCAATTTGAGTTATACCATTGGCGGTTTAGGTATTACAGTGACCGACTATTGGTGGAATGGCATCACCATGCCCTACGGGGATTATAAACATGATCATCATTTTGAAGGAACATTAGCTTATAATTTCGGCGAGAACTTTCCTCTGACCTTGAGCTGGTCTACCATGTTTGCTGGAGGAGACGATAACAAAGACGGTGATCGTGCTTATTCCACTTATATCAATGCTTCTTATAATATTGCTTGCCCGGCAGAAATTACGCTCACTCCTTCCGTTGGTTTCACTCCCTGGAAAGGAATGTATGATGCTGATGGTGCTGCTTTTACAGATATTGCTTTAAAAGCTTCCAAGAACATTAATATTACAGATCATTTTTCTTTGCCTTTGTTTGTACAGGCTATTGTTTCGCCCTCATTTGACAAAACTTATCTGATAGCCGGATTAAGTATTGGGTTTTAAATGTGTATAAAAGGAAGTGTCAAAAACGAAACCGGACTATCCAATCGTCAACTGTAGGGGCAGGGTTTGCCTGCCCGAAGACACAAAGCAAACTGTTTTCGGGCGAGCGAACCTCGCCCCTACGAACGAAACGACAGCATTATCCACGTTTTGACAACCCTTTTTTGTTGTATAGAGTGACTTATCCTTTTTTGAGTCTTGCCGGACGTGGTATTTTTGTTCAAAGAGTTACCACGTGGAGAATGGAGTATGGCAAAAACTAAAGATAGTTTTGTATCTCTTTAATGTTATTCAACTTAATAAAGTGGGAGTGCGTTACTTCTCCTTCATACTGTTCGTGTGCCCAAGTGACATGATGAGGTACATAGGCTGCATAACCTCCGAGTTCCAATATGGGAATAATATCCGACTTTATCGAGTTACCTATCATCAGTAAATTTTCTGCCTTACATCCTAAATTATCAAGCAATCTTTTATAATCCGCATTTTTCTTGTCGCTCATTATTTCTATGTGGTAAAAGTATTCTTGTAGTCCGGACGCAGAAATCTTTCTTTTTGATCGAACAAATCACCTTTGGTGGCCAATACTAATTTATAATTTTCGTGCAAGGCTGATATGACTTCTTGCACACCGTCCAATAATGTGATTGGTCTTTGCAGAAGTTCCTGACCTGATCGGAGGATTTCTTTTACGAGATTGAGGTCTCCTTCTCCATTAGTAACTTTGCAAATGGTTTCAATCATGCAAAGCAGCATTCCTTTCAGTCCATAACCATAGATATGCAGATTTTTTGATTTCTGTCTTGAACAATTCTTCTGATACGGAAGGAGCCGGTGAATATTTCCTCAGAAGATGACAAAATTTGTGTTCCAACTCTTGAAAATAAAGTTCATTTTCCCAAAGAGTGTCATCGGCATCAAAAGGCGATAAATTCTATTTTATTTTTCATGTTTTATTATTAGAATAGGAATGAGAGAGCAATCATATCATAATGTATTGTTTTGTCCGTCTTTTACGTTCTGTATAAATTCGGCAACATTTCGTCCATCCACCAAGCCATGGTGGACACTGATGGATATAGGGAGCAAAAGTTTCTTTTTTTCCTTGTATCAGCTTACCTGTAGAAATTTTGGGTATAGAATCTCCTGTTTGAATTGAACCGGCATGTTTCATCTCGGAAAAGGCAAACCAAGGCAGAGCCGAATAACGGATGACATCCGCTCTTGCTGTGTCCTTGGAAAAAGAAAGTCCGGTACTGTTTTTTTACTCTATGTATTTCCTTTTCTGCATTTTCAATAAATAAGGAAAGATCTGTGTCATACTCAAAAAAATTCCAAAGCCAAAAGTTCCGTCCTCTCTTCCGATAGTGGGCGAAATATTGATTTTATCATATTCTACTACTTCTCCGTTTTCTATACGTAATTTGAATGCAGTAGTCGCATTGATACATTTCAATAGGAAGTGCACAGAATAAAGAAAAAAATGAAACTTCCATATTTTACTTTGTTGATATATGCTTGTGAAATCAACAGTCGTGGTAATTCCCCAAAAAGGGTCATCGAGAGCCGAGAAGAATTTAAAATGCTCTTTTCTATTCCAATTGTCCAAGTTAATAACTCGCTTCATTTTCTATTTACTCTGTTTTTCTTTTATGTGTATTATTTCTGTTACAACTATTTTAACGATAAAACGTATTGTTGCAAATATACAAAAAAGTATTTTAACAGAGATGTTCTTTGTTTGCTTTAAATCCATTTTATTATCTCCTGTTCTGTGTTAAAGTTAAGAATGGATAACAGCAACTATTTTAAAAGGTTATTCAGGACTGGTAATCAACTATATGTCTATTTTTGTTTATAAGGGAAAGAATTCTATTAAATTCATAAGTCAGTTTTTTGTGTGGATAACAATGTAGGTGATGGAATTGGCAATAAAGTATAAATCGCTATAAGGATAAAATAATATTTTATTTAATCAAAAACAAAAGCAACAAATACCTGTCGGGCAAATTTGTTGCTTCTGTTTATTCAGGAAGGTCACATGACAAAAGAGTCTTGTAATTGAGTTTGTTTTATTACATCAAATTTTTCTGATGGAATATCCAGAAAGGCTTTGCACAGTGTCATTAATGCCTTTTCTCTATCTTGTTCCCGTACCAGCACTGAAAGATTGTGAGTACTGCTGCCATATGAAATCATACATACCGGCATCTCTTTCAGCGTTTCTATAATTCTGGCTTCCAACCCTGTATGCTTTTCCCAATTTAGATCGCCAATAACGCTGACCACAGACATTTCTGTTTCCATTCCTATTTCCGCATACTTATGTAATTCACGATATATCAGGCGTAATGTGTCGTTGCTACATTTCACAGCCAATGAAACACTCACATTAGAGGAAGTCGCTAAATAGACAGGAACCTTATATTTCTCGAACACATCAAATACTTTGCCAATAAATAGATAAGAAGTAAGAACCCCCAACGAACGAAGTTTGACAAAGACCACACCTCTGCGTGAAACAGCAGCTTTTACTTTTGTTCCTGTTTTTTCTGATGATATCCGTAATGTATCTTCCGGTGTTTTTATCAATACAATGGCCATACCGGCAGTGCGCGCCAGCGGAATACATTCCGGATGAAGCAATGCAATGCCGCTATCAATAAAATTCTCGGCTTCACCGTATGTAAGAGTCCGAGTATGTTCCATACCTCGGAAACAAATTTCATCAGAACGTAAGGATGTTATAATTTCATCCGCATGGAATACAGCCCCGATAACAATGGCATAATACTCATTTCCTATTTGTGGGAATAAATCCACTTCATCATATGCATTTTTACACAAACGGCTTTGGGTAATAAGAATGGGGACATCGGGACAGGCTTTCATCAGTTCTTCTACATTTTTTTTCACATACTTTATATCCGGTTTCCGATCAAGCCCTAGCCGCATGAAATGACATGAGTTCAAGATGAAGTTCTTTTTCGTACATTCTTCTAAATAATATGACAGAATAAGAGAGGATATCATTGCTCCGTGAGCCATAATCTCATGATCGTCAATGATGTTCGGATTTTCATTACATAAACGGGAAATTTGATCGATGTGTACTTTTATTTCTTTGGCAGCTTCTGCTTTCTGCATTTCGGAGGAAAGAAGATTGTCCAGCCAATTTCCACAATCATTCTCGAAATCCTGCAATTGATTCATAACCTTTTCGATATCGAGATGGAATAAAGAAATAGAAACATGCTTGCAGCTTTTGGGCAATGCCGGTAAAAAGTGTCGAGCACTATAATAGAACGTTCGTTCATGCTAATTACTTCAGTCCGATGTTTCAGTTCGGTGGCAGATTTAATATTTTCTAAATTATATACTTTCATTTTGTATTGCATTTTATTCTTTTGGAGTTCTTTTTCATTTTAACAGGCAAATTTCCATATTGGAAAGCTATATTCTTACTAGTTTCATCTTTATTCGTTTGTTAATCAGTTGTTTCTTATTGTTTGCTCGCTACCTTTTCTATAAGTTGATAGCGTTATACTCTGTATAAATCAAAATCGATGCCATTGCAAAAATTGCACTTTTATCTTTCGGCTATTTCATTTCCCATTTTAGAAAAAAGGCTTTCATATTGAAAAAGTATAAACTAATTGACAAGTATATACCATATTGATAATAAGACATTTAAGTTGATGGTATGACTTTTGTCATCTAACTGAAAAAAAGAATTATATAAAAATGAAATTGTATATCATATCAAACAGACTGCCCGTGAAGGCTGTCGCAGAACAAGATACCTTTGTTTTCTCACGTAGTGAAGGAGGTCTGACAACGGGCCTAAATTCCCTACAAGGCAATTACGAGAAACATTGGGTGGGGTGGCCCGGAATCTGTACAGACAAAGAGGAAGAAAAACAGGATATCTGTCACCGGTTGGAGGAAATGAATCTCCATCCCATATTTTTATCCCATGAGCAATATAAGAACTATTATGAGGGATACAGTAACAGTACCCTGTGGCCTTTATGTCACTATTTCTTTGCCTATACATTATATAGAAAGAGTTTCTGGCAATCTTACCAAGAGGTTAACACTTTGTTTTGTCGGGAAATCATCCGCCTTGTGGAACCGGATGATTGGGTCTGGGTACAAGATTATCAGTTGATGTTACTTCCGGAAATGCTCCGCCAAGAGCTTCCCCGGTTGCATATCGGCTATTTTCATCACATTCCGTTTCCATCTTATGAGTTATTCCGAATTCTGCCTGAACGTGCCGAAATACTGAAAGGATTGTTAGGAGCCGATTTTATCGCATTTCATACACATGACTATATGCGTCATTTCATCAGCGCGGCCGAACGGGTACTCCATATGGATTTCAGTTTGGATGAAACCCGGATAGGCAGTCGCATTGTGCGCGTTGATGCACTTCCGATGGGGATAAATTATGACCTTTACCACAATGTGTCACAACAAAAAAATGTTTGGAAAGCTATAGAACGAACCCGTCTCTTGTTTGGCAAACATAAACTTATCCTATCGGTAGACCGTTTGGATTATAGTAAAGGTATTTTGCACCGTCTTTATGGATTTGCCTCTTTTTTGGAACACCATCCCGAATATCATGGCAAGGTAACACTGGCTATGGTCATAGTTCCTTCACGTGATCATGTAGGCAGTTATGCCGAATTGAAAACCCGGATTGACGAGGAAATAGGTTCTATCAACGGACGATATTCTACAATGAACTGGACTCCGGTCTGCTATTTTTATCATGGTTTCTCATTCGAAGAATTGGCTGCCATGTATTTTATAGCTGATATTGCATTAGTCACTCCTTTGCGTGACGGAATGAACCTGGTTGCCAAAGAGTATGTTGCTGTCAAGCAAGACAATCCCGGTGTATTGGTCTTAAGTGAAATGGCCGGTGCCGCTGTGGAACTGACCGACGCCTTGCTGGTTAATCCCAATGATACGGAGCAGATAGAAAATGCCATTTGCCGGGCATTGGAAATGCCGTTTGAAGAACAGAAAGAACGGATGCACCGTATGCAGTCTATTGTATCCGTACAGACTGTCAATAAATGGGCTGCCGATTTTGTAAATGAATGGCAGGAAGTGGCACACAAAAACAAAACCATGCTTCTTAAGAAGATAGGATCACAGAATATGCAGGAAATTCAGCATCAATACTTACATGCTAAAAAGGCGTTTGATTTTATTGGATTATGACGGGACGCTGGTTCCTTTTCAGAAAAGGCCGGAAGATGCCTCTCCTACTCCGCAATTGCTGGATACATTGCAGAAACTGACTGCCGACCCCTTGAATCATGTGGTAATAAACAGCGGACGTGACCATTTTACTTTAGAGAAATGGTTGGGTGCACTACCTATTTCCTTTGCAGCCGAACATGGGGCCTTTTATAAAGAGAATGGTGTATGGCACAAGAATGTACACGCGCAGGAATGGAGCCCCGGATTACTTTCTATATTAAAATTATTTGTCAGCAAGACTCCTCGCTCCCATCTTGAAGTCAAAGAAACGGCACTTGCCTGGCATTATCGTGAGACCGATGCATGGTTGGGCAGATTACGTGCGCAACAGTTGGTCAATTCCTTGATATCTATTTGCTTGAAACAGAATTTGCAAATCATGCAAGGTAATAAGGTGATAGAAATAAAATCTCCCGAATTTACCAAAGGTTCAGAAGTAAACAGGCTTTTGCTTGCCACCCGATATGATTTTATCCTGGCAATGGGAGATGATACCACGGATGATGATATGTTTAAAGCCCTGCCTGTTACTGCTGTGACTGTAAAGATTGGTACAGCATCCGAGAGTGCACGTTACAATCTGCCCGTACAGACAGATACCTTGCCGTTTTTACAACGGATGACAGATAAAAGCGTGGTGAAAGCAGCCTTGAAAAGTTGTTTGAAAGGGCAGCTATCATCGGCTATAGATTTTTTAAAACGGATAATAAACCACTAACATTACAAAAAAATAACCATGGACAATTTAAATTACGGTGTAATCGGTAATTGCTGCACAGCCGCACTGATTTCCGAAAAAGGAAGTATTGAATGGCTATGTTTTCCAAATTTTGATTCACCTTCTATTTTTGCAGCTCTTCTGGATCGTGAAAAAGGCGGGACTTTTGGTTTTGAAGTTTCAGAAGACTATCACACCATCCAATCGTATGTTCCCCATACCAATATTCTTTCCACTACTTTTGTGTCAGAGCAAGACGAATTTGCGGTAGTCGACTTTATGCCTTGTTATGAGTTATATGATAATAAGGAATATTATCGTCCGGCTGAGGTCTATCGTTATATTCACTGGATTAAAGGTCGTCCCCGCATTAAAGTCAATTACCATCCGGCTCCCGACTATGCTCGTGGAAAAGCATTTTTTAATGTAACTTCCCGGTATATTGAAACCTATTCTTCTTCTAACAACAAGGACAGACAATATCTGTATTCCTCTTTGCCGTTGCAAGGTATTGTAGACCATCAGGAATTTATATTAGAGCAAGATGAATTTTTTCTTCTGTCATACAATGAAAAGGTGATTCCTGTTGATATAGAGCGTGAGAAACTGGAGTATTGCCGCACGTTGGTTTATTGGTTGAACTGGACGGATCGTACAAGAAAGTTCACTATTTACAACGATATAATAGAGCGTAGCTTACTCACCCTGAAGATGATGTCCTTTTATAATGGCGCGGTATTAGCTTCTCTTACTACCAGCCTGCCCGAAGCTGTGGGAGAAGTACGCAATTGGGATTATCGTTTTTGTTGGTTGCGGGATGCCTCCATGTCCATAGAGACTCTTTTCAAGATAGGTCATGCCGATGCAGCCCGCAAATTCATGAAATTCATACAATCTACTTTTGTTGCCGAGCATGACACTTATCAAATAATGTATGGCATTCGTGGGGAAAGGAAATTGACTGAAGTTATACTCGACCATCTTTCAGGATATAAAAACTCCCAACCGGTGCGTATCGGCAATGATGCTTATCATCAAAGGCAGAATGATTCATTCGGCTATCTGATGGACTTGATTTACCAATATTACCGGTTGATGCCAGGTACATTGGATGAAATAGAAGATATGTGGGAAATGGTGAAAAGTATTATGACGACTGTGATGGAAGATTGGAGAAAGCCTGATAAAGGAATTTGGGAGATACGGGGCGAAGGACAGCATTTCGTTTCGTCCAAAGTGATGTGTTGGGTTGCTTTGGACAGAGGAGCCCGCATAGCCCGTATTCTGAATAAATATGAGAATAGCCGACGTTGGGAAGAAGAAGCTGATGCAATTAAAGCGGATGTTATGAGAAACGGATGGAAGGAAGAAATACAAAGTTTTTCACAAGCATACGGCAATCTGGATTTGGACTCTTCTTTACTGTTAATGGAACCTTATGGATTTATAGATGCTGATGATATTCGTTATCATAAAACAGTGAAAGCCGTCAAGCAATCCTTATTACACAAAGGATTGATGTACCGCTATAATACTCATGATGATTTTGGCTGTCCTTCTTCGGCCTTTACCATCTGTACATTTTGGCTGATTCGTGCACTTTATGTCATCGGGGAAAAAGACGAAGCACGCTGTCTGTTCGATGAAATTTTGCAATATTCAAACCATTTGGGTCTGTTCAGTGAAGATATTGATTTCGAAACAAAAGAACAATTGGGTAATTTCCCACAAGCTTATTCTCATCTGGCACTGGTAAATACTGCTGTGTTATTTGCGGAAGAAGATAAAAGGCTAATCTTTAAATAAGGAAAAATTTGGAGAAGGACTGATAATCCGGTATCTTCGTACAATTAAAATCAGCCTTAAATCCGCAACTCCATTCCCGAAGTGCTACCTACATAAAGAGAAATGGACTTTTGATTCGTAAGATAACCATTAAGTCCTCGCGTCCGTTTCAATGCGCATACCATCCCCTTACCCCATAAAG
>ENA-OQBL01000280-OQBL01000280.1-human-gut-metagenome-genome-assembly--contig:-NODE-280-length-28921-cov-3.322359_pt1 | contig 28921 bp, 34 predicted proteins | sample MGYA00242747_ERZ504553 | MGnify/ENA primary metagenome ERZ504553 (study PRJEB26092, sample SAMD00036240) | human gut metagenome | host: Homo sapiens | study: EMG produced TPA metagenomics assembly of...
CAGTAGTAGAAGGCAGCTGGATTACTGTATGTAGGCTATGGATTCCTGATAACCGTCATCCCTTTGTTGATAATCGGCATGATAGCCCGTTTCTATTGCAAAGTGAACTACTTCACCCTGATGGGTTTAATAGCAGGTAGCAACACAGACCCTCCTGCATTGGCATACGCCAATCAGACATCAGGCAATGATGCTCCGGCAGTAGGTTACTCCACGGTATATCCATTGACAATGTTCCTGCGAATTCTGGCGGGACAGATGATACTGCTGACAATGATGTAGGAGGAAATTAAGGAATTAAAATTAAAGGCTGCGCAATGTTGGTTTAACCCAACTACGCAGCCTTTAATTTTAATTCCTTAAAGTCTTAGCTTCTTCTTGACGAACTCTTCTATAAAGTCCACCGTAGCCTCAATACCTAATACGGAAGAATCGATACACAAGTGGTATGTTTCGGCAGCTCCCCATTTTTTGTAGCTGTAGTAGTTATAGTATTCGGCACGCTTCTTGTCCGCTTTGTTCATCATCTCCTCCGCTTCACGCTCAGAAATGGAATACATTCGGCAAATACGCTTGATGCGCTCCTCATTGGAGCAGGAAATGAAGACATTGGCACAGCGTGGATGTTCTCGCAGAATGTAATCGGCACAACGCCCCACAAACAAGCAGGACTTCTCCTCCGCCAATCTGCGTATCACGTCACTCTGCACTTTGAACAGAGCATCATTACTCAGGCAATTCGTGGCCGGGATAGCCCCGTCACTGACAAAAGGGAAACGCATGCCGAAGAGCCCTCCAATAATACCTTGTGAAGCTTTCTCATCAGCTTTCTCAAAGAACTCACAACACAGTCCACTCTCTTCAGAAGCCAACCTAATCAGTTCCTTATCATAAAAGTCAATACCCAGACGGGCAGCCAGTTTCTCGCCTATCTCCCGTCCGCCACTGCCCAGTTGACGGCCTATATTGATTATAAAATTATTGCCCATACGCTTATTCATCTATTGGTTTGCAGATAGCAAATATAAATATTCTTACGGAATATCTGCAGAAAGTAGGAAGAAAAATTCAGAGCCTCTCCCCCGACCTATCCCTACAAGGGAGAGGTTCTGAATTTGCGGAATTGACAAACCAACATCACCAATGCTATCAAACTTGCAAGCAAATCGGATACCGGCATGCTGTACCACACTCCTGCCACTCCGAAGAACTGCGGCAGGATAAGCAGGCAAGGAAGCAGAATCAGCATCTGTCGGGTAAGGGAAAGGAATATCGCTTTGCCTGCCATGCCTATGCTCTGGAAAAAGTTGGAAGTCACCATCTGGAAACCGATAATCGGGAAGAACATTACCGTAATGCGCAGTCCCGTGACCGAAAGCTCTGTCAGTTCCGCATCCGATGTAAAGATGCCCACTACCAGGTCCGGCACCAGCATACCGACCAAAAAGCCGAAAGTGGTCACTGCCGTGGCATAGATTATCGTCAGTTTCAGCACCTTGTTCACCCGTCCGTACAGCTTCGCCCCGAAGTTATATCCGGCAATAGGCTGCATACCCTGATTCAGCCCCATCACAATCATCACTACAATGAAAACCAGACGATTCACGATGCCGAAAGCCCCAATAGCCAAGTCGCCACCATACTTCTTCAACCCCTGATTGATAATGATAACGATGAAGCAGGCTGCCAGGTTCATCAGGAAAGGAGACATGCCGATAGCGAGCGAATCGAATACAATCTTACGTTTCAGACGGAATATCCCCCGGTGGAAATGCAACAGCTCATCCTTATTGCTGAAAAGCTTGAACTGCCACGTCAAAGAGATGATTTGCGCCACAATGGTAGCGACGGCAGCACCACGTATGCCCCAGCCAAAAACATAGATAAACACCGGGTCGAGTATGGTATTGATAACCACCGTGGCTATAGTGGCGTACATCGCCTTCTGTGGATGCCCTGAAGAGCGCAGCACTGCATTCAGCCCCAGATAGAGGTGCGTAACGGCATTTCCCAAAAGGATAATCTGCATATAATCCCTCGCGTAGCCCACCGTCTGGTCACTGCCTCCGAAGAAATAGAGAATCGGGTCGAGAAAGAGCATGACAATGATGGTAAAGGCAATTCCCAGTACCATGTTCAGCACAAAAACATTGCCCAGCACACACTGTGCCGTGTCATAATCCTTCTGCCCCAGCTTGACGGAAATCAGTGTAGAAGCCCCCACTCCTACCAACGAACCGAACGCCGCAGCCAGATTCATCAACGGGAAAGTCAACGCCAATCCCGAAATAGCCATCGTCCCAACGCCGTGACCGATGAAGATACTGTCTACCATATTATATAAAGAGGATGCCGTCATTGCGATGATTGCCGGAACGGCATATTGCATCAAGAGTTTACCTATACTTTCCGTTCCCAACGCCGTGGGAGTCTTTTGTCCTGCCATATTATATACCTATTTCTTTTTTGAGCGGGTGCAAAGGTACTCTTTTTTTAAAACAGAACAGCAGAAAAAAGCACCTTAAACCTGCACACTATGCGGATGATTTATGCTATCTTTGCGGTTCAATGATAAATCATAAGATATGATTACCATAATCATACCGTATGATTGATATAATCATACCGTATGATTGGCACATTCATACCGTATGAATCATGCCTGACCTACCGGTTGAGCCGGACACATAATAACAACAAGCCCCCATGGCATTCTATAAGAAAGTAAAACAGAAAGGCGACGACAAATGGCACCCAAGAGCCGTCACCAAAGGACATCCCTATACAACGGATGAAATAGCCCGATTATTGTCGGAAATGTCTACGGTAACCCCGGGAGATACCTATGCAGTATTAATGAACCTTGGTGAAGTGCTGGGCAAGCTGATGAGCTCGGGACACTCCGTAAAGCTCAAGGGCATCGGGACGTTCTACTACACCTGCCGTTCGGAAGGCACCGGAGTAGACACCCCAGAAGAAGTGAGTCCGGCGCAAATCACTGCGGTGCAGATACGCTTCATCCCCGAATACTACCGCGGGCAATGCGGACAAGTGACGGAACGCACCCTCCTCTCCCCGCACATCGAATGGGTGGATGCCGAAGGAGAGGGTTAATGTCACCCCCGTTCCCTATATTTCAAGGAAAAAGGTTCTCTATCTGAAAAATGTTTCGTACTTTTGTACCCAAATTGAGTGAAATATAGCGAAATGAACGTATTAGAACTAAGTGAACAAGAAATCATTCGTCGCAACAGCATGAATGAACTTCGCGCGATGGGCATCGAGCCTTATCCCGCAGCAGAGTATGTAACAAATGCTTTCTCTACCGATATTAAAGCTGAATTCAACGACGATGCAGAGCCTCGCCAAGTGTCCGTTGCCGGACGTATCATGAGCCGCCGTATCATGGGTAAAGCATCTTTCATCGAATTGCAGGACTCCAAAGGACGCATCCAGGTATATATCACCCGCGATGACATCTGCCCGGACGAGGACAAGGAGATGTACAACACCGTGTTCAAACGTTTGCTCGATTTAGGCGACTTCATCGGCATCGAAGGATTCGTATTCCGTACTCAGATGGGCGAAATCAGCATCCATGCCAAGAAGCTGACCGTACTTGCAAAGAGCATCAAGCCCCTGCCTATCGTGAAATATAAGGACGGCGTGGCTTACGACTCTTTCGAAGACCCCGAACTCCGCTACCGCCAGCGTTATGTAGACCTTATCGTGAACGACGGCGTGAAAGAAAAATTCCTGAAGCGCGCCACCGTCATCAAGACCATGCGTGCCGTGCTGGATGAAGCCGGCTACACGGAAGTGGAGACGCCGATTCTTCAATCCATCCCCGGTGGAGCAAGCGCCCGTCCGTTCATCACCCACCATAACTCTCTGGATATGGACCTCTACCTGCGTATCGCCACCGAGCTTTACTTGAAGCGACTGATTGTGGGCGGATTTGAAGGTGTATATGAAATAGGCAAGAACTTCCGTAACGAGGGTATGGACAAGAACCATAACCCGGAATTCACTTGTATGGAGCTGTACGTGCAGTACAAGGACTACAACTGGATGATGAGCTTTACGGAGAAATTGCTGGAACGCATCTGTATCGTCGTAAATGGCTGCACAGAAACCGAAATAGACGGCAAGACCATCAGCTTCAAAGCTCCCTACCGCCGTCTGCCCATCCTGGAAGCCATCAAGGAAAAGACCGGATACGACCTCGAAGGCAAGAGCGAGGACGAAATCCGCCAGGTGTGCAAGGAACTGAATATGGAGATTGACGACACCATGGGCAAGGGTAAGCTGATTGATGAAATCTTCGGAGAATTCTGCGAAGGAACTTTCATACAGCCCACTTTCATCACCGACTATCCCGTAGAGATGAGCCCGCTGACCAAGATGCACCGCAGCAAGCCGGGACTGACCGAACGCTTCGAACTGATGGTGAACGGCAAGGAACTTGCCAACGCTTACAGCGAGCTGAACGACCCGATAGACCAGGAAGAACGCTTCAAAGACCAGCTTCGCTTGAGCGAAAAGGGAGACGACGAAGCGATGTTCATCGACCAGGACTTCCTGAAAGCATTGCAATATGGTATGCCTCCCACATCGGGCATCGGTATTGGTATCGATCGTCTGACAATGTTGATGACGGGCGAATCCTTCATCCAGGAAGTGCTTTTCTTCCCGCAGATGCGTCCGGAAAAGGTTGTCCCCAAAGATGCTCCTGCACGATACACGGAACTGGGCATCCCCGAAGATTGGGTGGCTGTAATCCAGAAGGCCGGCTACAACCTGGTGAGTGACATGAAAGATGTGAATCCGCAAAAACTCCACATGGACATTTGCGGTATCAACAAGAAATATAAATTGGAACTGGCAAACCCGACCGTAAACGAAGTTGCTGACTGGGTCGGAAGAATTAAGAATTAAAAATTAAAGAATTAAATAGGCAAAATTAAAGATAGGAGGAAGGTGAAGGCGCGCTCCTTCACCCCCTTTTAATTTTTAGTTTTAATTATTAATTTCGATATGAAACTACCCGGTAAGATAGCCATCATGGGCGGAGGAAGTTGGGCAACTGCCATTGCCAAAATGGTACTGGCCCAAGCGGAGTCGATAAACTGGTATATGCGGCGAGACGACCGTATTGCCGACTTCAAACGGCTTGGCCATAACCCTGCCTACCTGACGGGCGTCAAGTTTGATACCAAGCGTATCAACTTCAACTCCAACATCAATGATGTCGTGAAAGAATCTGATACGCTCATCTTCGTTACACCTTCCCCTTATCTGAAGGTTCACTTGAAGAAACTGAAGACTAAGATTAAGGATAAATTCATCATAACTGCCATCAAAGGTATTGTACCCGATGACAACTTGATTGTCTCGGAATATTTCACTAAGGAATATGGCGTCCCGGCTGAGAATATTGCTGTATTGGCAGGTCCCTGCCATGCGGAAGAAGTGGCTCTGGAACGCCTTTCTTACTTGACCATTGCTTGTCCCGACACCGACAAGGCTTGCACCATTGCCCGCAAACTGGCCAGTTCATTCATCAAGACCTCTGTCAGTAATGACGTTGCCGGCATTGAATACAGTTCGGTGCTGAAAAATGTATATGCCATTGCAGCCGGTATTTGCAGCGGTCTGAAATATGGCGACAACTTTCAGGCTGTGCTTATGTCCAATGCCATACAGGAAATGAACAGATTCCTGCAAACGGTACATCCACTGAACAGAAACGTAAATGATTCCGTTTATTTAGGTGACCTGCTGGTGACGGGATATTCCAATTTCAGCCGTAACCGCACATTCGGCACGATGATTGGCAAGGGATACTCCGTGAAAAGCGCGCAGATTGAGATGGAAATGATTGCTGAAGGATATTACGGTACAAAATGTATCAAGGAAATCAACAAGCATTATCATGTCAACATGCCTATTGTAGATGCAGTATACAACATTCTGTATGAGCGTATCTCGCCGACGATTGAAATCAAGCTGCTTACCGATTCATTCCGGTAAGCGCGAAAAAAGATAAAACAAAATACTGAATTTAAAACCTAGAATATTATGATTAGTTTGAACATTGAAAAGACTCTTGGATTCATCTCCAAAGAAAACGTTTTCGCCTATGAAGCCCAAGTAAAGGCTGCACAGGAAGCATTAGAGAATGGTACCGGTAAGGGCAACGACTTCTTAGGCTGGCTGCACCTCCCCTCTTCCATCACTAAAGAGCACCTGGCTGACCTAAAGGCTACCGCACAGACGTTGCGTGACAACTGCGAAGTAGTAGTAGTTGCCGGTATTGGCGGAAGTTATCTCGGTGCACGTGCGGTGATAGAGGCTTTGTCAAACAGCTTCACCTGGTTGCAAGACAAGAAAACGGCTCCGGTCATTCTGTATGCAGGACACAATATCGGTGAAGATTATCTATATGAGCTTACCGAATACTTGAAAGACAAGAAATTCGGTGTTATCAACATCTCCAAATCCGGTACTACTACTGAAACAGCCCTGGCGTTCCGTCTGCTGAAAAAGCAATGCGAAGACCAACGCGGCAAGGATATGGCAAAGAAGGTTATCGTTGCCATCACCGATGCCAAGAAAGGCGCTGCCCGCGTAACGGCCGACAAGGAAGGATACAAGTCCTTTATCATCCCCGATAACGTAGGCGGACGTTTCTCTGTATTGACTCCGGTAGGCTTGCTGCCCATCGCAATAGCAGGTTTCGACATTGAGAAACTGGTTGCAGGTGCAGTTGCCATGGAAAAGGCTTGTGGAAAAGATGTTCCGTTTGCAGAAAATCCCGCTGCCATCTATGCAGCTACACGTAACGAGCTCTACAAGAACGGCAAGAAGATTGAAATCCTCGTAAACTACAATCCCAAACTGCACTACGTAAGCGAATGGTGGAAACAGCTTTATGGTGAATCCGAAGGTAAGGAAAACAAGGGTATCTTCCCTGCTGCCGTAGATTTCTCCACCGACCTGCACTCCATGGGACAATGGATTCAGGAAGGCGAACGTACCATCTACGAAACTGTCATCTCCGTGGAAAAGACACAGCACTCCCTGCAGGTACCTTCGGACGAAGCGAATCTCGACGGACTGAACTTCCTGGCAGGCAAGCACGTGGACGAAGTGAACAAGATGGCCGAATTGGGAACACAGCTTGCCCACGTTGACGGCGGCGTACCCAACATGCGCATCGTTATCCCTGCACTGAATGAAGAAAGCATCGGAGGTCTGCTCTACTTCTTTGAAATAGCTTGCGGCATCAGCGGTTACATTCTGGGAGTCAATCCATTCAACCAACCGGGTGTGGAAGCATACAAGAAGAATATGTTTGCACTGCTGAACAAGCCGGGCTACGAAGAAGAGTCCAAAGCCATCCAGGCAAGACTTTGATAAATCAGGAATTGAGAGTTGAGAATTGAGAAATGACTGTGCAATAAGCGCAATGAAAAGCCGTTTCCCGATTTTCAACTCTCAATTTATTTACCCTGCATTTCTTAATTTTTAATCCTCAATCTACCAAGTGTTCGAAAACTCTATCGCCCGTTATCTGGAAAAGCACGGGCATTCCAACATCCAATTGAAAGCAGTTCTTTTTGACATGGACGGCGTACTGTTCAACTCCATGCCCTACCATGCCGATGCCTGGCATAAAGTAATGAAACGCCATGGCCTGCACTTGAGCCGTGAAGAGGCATACATGCACGAGGGACGTACCGGAGCCTCCACCATCAATATCGTTTATCAACGCCAGTATGGCAAGGATGCCACTCCCGAGATGATAGAAAGCATCTATGCAGAGAAAAGTGCCGAATTCAGTACCCACCCGGAACCGGAACGTATGCCGGGTGCTTGGGAAGTACTGCAAAAGGTAAAAGCGGCAGGACTTACTCCGGTACTTGTCACCGGTTCGGGCCAACACTCCCTGCTGAACCGCCTTGCCCATAACTTCCCCGGTATGTTTCAGCGCGACCACATGGTGACCGCCTTTGATGTGAAATACGGGAAGCCCCATCCTGAGCCTTATTTGATGGGACTGGAAAAAGCCGGAGTACAAGCCAATGAAGCTATAGTTGTAGAAAATGCACCTATCGGAGTACAAGCCGGAACAGCAGCAGGCATATTCACTGTAGCAGTCAATACAGGTCCACTGGACAAGCAGGTATTACTGGATGCCGGAGCTGATTTATTGTTTCCTTCCATGCAGGCGCTTTGTGACGACTGGGAAAGGTTGCAAACCGCATTAGATGCCAGTAATAGCCTTCGCCACAAAGATTGACGGCGACCCAAACAATAACAGTTGATTCGAGTTTATATAACAAAGTACTACTGCATACTTTATCGGTATACAGTAGTACTTTACTGATTTTTATAGTTTAATCAATATCTAACATTCTGCCGTATCGCTCTAAATGTCATTACTTGATGTACAGAAGGCATCTATTGTCTTTCTTCTTAAAGCGCTCCAATCTACCCATTTTCTCCTTCTCGGTTTCTTTAATAGGGAACGTTATTCTACAGGTATCTTTATCATAATCGTACAATTCTCTGGCAGGAACTACATAAACAGATTCCGGACCATCACCACACCATCCAAAGCCAAAAACATAAAACAAGTTTTTTACCGGACGGCTCAACAGATTAGAATTCATATACCTCTCGTACTTTTCAATGTCTCTTATATCGAGATAAAAACCTATCTTACTTCGCCATTTACATTCTACAGCTATAATATCTCCAACTTCATGAATGGTACTCGCTGTGGTAACACACTCCATCAACAAATCCGGAGATGATGAAGACAGAGGCCTATAACCCTCAATGTATTTATCACCTCTCCAATCTAAAAGCCGCCAAAATATTTTCTTATCACATAGATCCGAATAACCATCTTTACTAATATTGGAGTTCTTCACAACCCATTCCTCAAATCTATCTCCTAAATATTCACTTTTCTTCCTTTCTTTAAAATATTGAAAGGTATCCATAAACCGATATTGGAAAACACCTACAAATCATCGATAAACTGATTTAATATTTTCATAGCCATAATAGTCTATTGTGTCTTTAAATAATATTCATTGCAAACAAAAATTCATAGGTGAAGAGCCACAACACCCATTTTCAAAATAGATTTTTTTTTTTGCATTTCCAAAAATAGAGTTTTTTTCCCAATTCTTTCCAGATTTCCTTCTCATCTTTGCAATACAAAAAACAAATAAAGTATTAATTATTTAAAAAATAGAGAAAGTATGAAAAAAGGTTAGTTATGATGTTGGTTTGTATGTTTGCAGTGCATACAATGGTAATGGCGGATAATGATAAGCCGATAGAGGTGAGCCAGTTGCCCGCGAAGGCGCAGACATTTATTAAGACTTACTTTAAAGACCATAAGGTGGCAATGGCTAAATTAGAGTCGGGAATGTTTTATAAAAGCTATGATGTGGTGTTCACGAATGGGGAGAAGGTAGAATTTGATAAATCGGGAGAATGGAAGGAGGTACGATGCAGACAAAGTGAAGTTCCTGCACAGATTGTACCGGAAGCGATACGTAACTATGTAAAGACCAATTATCCGGATGCAAGAATTCTTCAGATTGAGTACGATGACAATGAGTATGAGATAAAGTTGTCTAATCGTTGGGGAAATTACATTTGACTCTAAAATGAGGGTGATTGACATTGACGATTGATGATCAAGAAAGATTTTTTATAAAGTATCAAGAAGCTGAAAAGAGTTGCTTGGAGAGGGTTTCTCCAGGCAACTCCTTTTTTTTTTATACACTTCCGTACGGTAGCAGGGCATATGGTGCTGCGCTCATTGTACAACAGTGGTTGTACTACTATTCCAATTGCCCGGAGTCAACGAAGCCCCGGCTGCACTTTTGCAGATTTTTTAATCAGTGTGTCCGGAGAAGGACACTCAACCTTCTCCGGAGCTGAAAATACTGATTTATAAGGAAACGGCGCTTCTCGGCGCTTTCTGCCGGAAGGCAACTCAGGCTATGACGCTTTCAGGATTTTGGCAGACCTCACCATCGTATAGGTAGTCCCCTTAGTACAATGGCCATATCATTCAGCTTACTGAAAAATAGAGGTTTTTTTTCAGAGAGGTTTGTTCGGCAGAGAAATTCCAACCGCAGAACGGAAGAACAACGTTTTCAGTCCGTCATAAAATCCCGGAAGAGCAACCGTTCCATGCGTCTCTTCCGGGAACTTTTTTAATACCACCCGCAAATGCCGCTTCTCCATACGAGGAACTGCACTCCCTATAAAATCATCTGTCAGAGGAAAGTGGATCAGCTTCCTATCAGGACGCGGCTGAGTGGCAAACGCAACATACAGTTGCTTTCCTGAAAAGTCAACCTTATCTACCTGCCGTTCTACCTGTTTCTGAAAATATCCTTTATCCCACCATAAACTGGGGTCTATGGCGATGTATGTATCAAATGCACCGGGATAATTCAGCAAAACATGCAGCGTGAACAACCCGGCATAAGAATGTCCGGCCAACAAGTGTTGTCCATTCACCGGCAAGTCTTGTTCTACTGCGGGGGCGTAGCTCCTCCGTCAGAAAACGGCAAAATTGTCCTGCCCCACCCCCTTCCGGTTTATCGCCCGGACGGACAGTTCCGTCACGCCGGGCAGCGGAACAGGTTGGCGTAAAGTCTCTGGTTCTGTCTGTATTCAGGACAGCCACAACGATACAGGGCGGTAAGGAAGAAACTTTGGAGGTGGAAAACAAGCGAGTAAAACCTACCACCGAATGAAAAAAAGAATCACCGTCCAGCAAATAAAGAACCGGATAACTTTCCTCTTTTTCACCCGGGCGGATTGCAGGTACATACACCCAATACTCCCTAACCTCATTCAAGACATGCGAAAACAAAGTGTGGCGAGTCCCGATAGAAATAGCTTCTTGCGCTCTCAGCAGAAAACCGAGCCAAGTGACAACTACCAATATGAACAGAATATGCAGGCTTCTCATTTCAATTCTTTTTTCAGTCTGCAAAGTTCGCAGAAAATAAGTTGACTACCTATCCCTATTTTTAGGGTATTCTCACGGTTGAAAGCTTTCCGCAGAAATCAAAGGCTGATTAAGAAGGTTTGATGGGCAACTGAATTTCCGTCATCCATTCATCCACCGTTTCTTTGTTCCAAATGCCGTCAATATGGCAAAACCGGGGACGGTCAATAACCTCGTATCCATTTGCCTCGGCATACGCAAAAAGCTCGGCGAAAGTTTCGGGCATATGCTCATAAGCACCGTAATGGTTGACACAGAGCGCAACCGGTACTTCCGGAAGTTCCTTGAATTTAATCAGCTCCGAATCTTCCTTGCGTTCAGCCACCGCTTCAAAAAACTCGATATCAATATCAACCCCATATTCCTCATTATATTCCACCGTGAAACAATATTCCGGGGCAGGACATTCACAACCCAAACGGTACATTTCAGGCCCGATGATATTCGGACAAAGATTGAACAGCTCCTGATAAGAGTCTATTTTACGGCGATGGGTAGCAAAAATTCTTGAAGGGAGGGATTTCTTAAACACTTTTTCCATAACATTCTCTTGTTTATGGAGTAAATTTTCCAATTTGGCAAGTTCGGTCTGCCGCCATATCAAGTGTTCAATCTCGTTTTTGCAACGTTCTATTTTAACCTTCAACAATTCAGCATCCGGAAATTCCTTGCCATCGGCAAACAACTCGGATATCTCTTCGAGGCTGAACCCTAATTGCTTAAGGTAAACAATACGGCTCATACACCGGAGCTGGCTGATGTCGTAATAGCGATACCCCGTCCACTCATCCACTTCAACGGGTATCATCAATCCTATCTCTTCATAATGACGAAGCGTCTTAACGGTCACTTGGCAAAGTTTGGAAAACTCTCCGATTTTAAACTTCATTTTATTCTTCATAAACTCATGCGCATTTTGTTTATGATGCAAAGATAGGTCCTGCCCTTAGGTACGAGTCAAGAGATTGCTTCAAAAAAAAACACATATTTCACTATTCGCAACGGCAATAGGTATTTGCACCGCACGTACAACGAGGCAACAGCTGCTCGCTCAGTTCATTACGGTAAAATTCATACAGCCGCCGGTACATGATTTCATAGAGTGCGGCAACTTGTTGCTCCTGCTCACTTTCATTTTGAAAACGATTTTTAAAGGGATCTTCAAAATCAAAATGCACCTGCTGCTTGGCATCCAGAGTGATAAATTTCAGTTCTTCTCCGGCTTCTTTACATAGGGTAATCACGTAGTCCCATGACCGGTGCGTATAGGTCCCGACACCAGAGGGTTTCTTGCGAGATACGCTGAAACCATTCTGTTCCATCACATTGCACACGGCATCGGGAACGCAGTTCCCCTCCATAATTCCTGCCGTAGAGATATTCATCCCCCTGCCAAATGCATGCAGGAGTTCCTGCGCGATACGGCTGCGGCACGTATCTTCATTACTTATTAACAGTATATCCATTATCCGTTACTTTTCCTGATTTAAATACTCGCCATCTCCTTCTTTCTTCATCTTCGCTTTACGCGCCAAGTCGAACAAGGCGGGGTTAATGTGGCAATATCCACCCGGATTTTTGTCCAGATAGTCTTGATGATAATCTTCGGCGGGATAGAAGTTCTTCAAAGGCTCTATCTCTACCACCAACGGACGGGAGTAGTTGGCAGCCAGCCGGTCAACAGTTTCACGAATAACGGGCAGGTCGGCGGTATCCGTATAATAGATACCCGTGCGATATTGTGTACCTCTATCACCTCCTTGCTTATTGAGGCTGGTAGGGTCAATCGTTTTGAAATAAAGGTCGATAAGGAAAGGCAAGTCCACCTTATCGGCGTCATACTGTACTTTTACGGTTTCGGCAAAGTCCGTGGTGCCGGTACATACCTGCTGATAGGTAGGATTGGCTATATTTCCATTGGCATATCCCACCTGGGTAGCCTCCACACCTTCTATTTGTTTCAGGAAATGTTCGGTACCCCAAAAACATCCTCCTGCCAGATAAATCTCTTTCATTGGTTTCATGTCTGTTCTCCTTTCTGACCGTCCTTCCGGCTTACCGGCATAGGACAGACCAATCATTAACATTGCAAAAATAAATATTATTTGTTTCATACCTCTGCCTCTATGGAAATTATAACAAGAAAGAGAACCGTATGGTTGACTTTTCTGGATGTATTGTATAAAAAAGGACTCCCTTTGCAAAGTATTCATGCAAAGGGAGTTCCTTTCTTTGTGACCCCGGTGCGATTCAAACGCACGACCTTCAGAACCGGAATCTGACGCTCTATTCACTAAGCTACGGAGCCAAATGTGGATGCAAAAGTATAAAAAAATTAGCAGATTCCTAACATTCAAACGCTTTTTAATATCAAACCGAGGAATATTTTTATTATTACTTTGAGAAGACTAACCGCAATTATACAAACATTTTGCTATTTTTTTCACAAAACAGAAGCAAGTATCAATATTATTCCTATCTTTGCCGAGCAATTTAATAGAAGTTATACTGAATAGATTTATGAGCTACCTGATAACACCTGAAGGTTACAAACCTTTATTGGACCTAAAACAGACTGAATTAGGGATTAAACAAATTAAAGAGTTTTTCCAATTAAACCTCTCTTCCGAACTGCGCCTGCGACGTGTGACAGCTCCACTGTTCGTATTGAAAGGAATGGGTATCAATGACGACCTCAATGGAGTGGAACGTGCCGTGACTTTCCCTATCAAAGATTTGGGTGACGCCAAAGCTGAAGTGGTACACTCCCTCGCCAAATGGAAACGCCTCACGCTTGCCGAATATCATATCGAACCAGGATATGGCATCTACACAGACATGAATGCCATCCGTGCCGATGAAGAGCTGGGTAATCTGCATTCCCTTTATGTAGACCAGTGGGACTGGGAACGCGTCATTACTGCCGAAGACCGCAATGTGGAATTCCTCAAGGAGATAGTAACCCGTATCTATGCAGCCATGGTGCGCACAGAATATATGGTATATGAGATGTATCCGCAAATCAAGCCTTGCCTGCCCCAGAAACTTCACTTTATTCATGCCGAAGAATTGCGCCAACTATATCCGGACTTGGAACCCAAATGCCGCGAACATGCCATTTGCAAGAAATACGGTGCGGTGTTCATCATCGGTATCGGATGCAAGCTGAGCGACGGAAAGAAACATGACGGACGTGCTCCGGACTATGATGACTATACCAGCAAAGGACTGAACGACCTCCCCGGACTGAACGGTGACCTCTTGCTATGGGACCACATCCTGCAACGCAGCATCGAACTTTCCTCCATGGGTATCCGTGTAGACAAGGAAGCCCTGCTTCACCAGCTCAAAGAGGAAGGCGAAGAGGAACGTCTGGAACTTTACTTCCACAAACGCTTGATGAATGATACACTGCCGCTTTCCATCGGCGGCGGTATAGGACAGTCCCGTCTCTGTATGTTCTATCTGCGCAAGGCGCATATCGGTGAGATACAAGCCAGTATCTGGCCAGAAGATATGCGCAAAGAGTGTAAGGAACACAATATACACCTGATTTGATATACATTTATCCCGTCATATAATATAAAGTTCAACCCTCAAAAGGTTGGACTTTATTTTTATTTTGTACTTTAGCATCCGAAACTACTAACAGATCCAATTATGAATGTTCAAATAGAAGAAAGCTGGAAAGCACATCTGCAACCTGAATTTGAGAAAGATTATTTCCGTACATTGACTGATTTTGTACGGGACGAATATGGGAAATATGCCATATATCCTCCGGGAAAGCTGATATTCAATGCATTCAACCTATGCCCTTTTGACAAAGTAAAAGTCGTGATAATCGGTCAAGACCCCTATCATGGTCCGGGACAAGCACACGGACTTTGCTTCTCCGTAAATGATGGTGTTCCCTTCCCTCCTTCCCTACTTAATATTTTCAAGGAAATAAAAAATGACATTGGCACTGATGCCCCCACTACCGGAAATCTGACACGCTGGGCAGAGCAAGGCATATTGCTGCTCAATGCTACCCTCACCGTACGTGCACACCAAGCCGGTTCTCACCAAAACCGCGGTTGGGAAACATTTACAGATGCGGCCATCCGCATTCTCGCCGAAGAAAAAGAGCATCTTGTATTTATTCTTTGGGGAGCCTATGCCCAACGCAAAGGGGCATTCATCGACCGTAACCGACATTTGGTACTTACCTCGGCACATCCATCTCCCCTATCCGCCTATAACGGCTTCTTCGGGAACAAGCATTTCAGCAAAACGAATGATTACCTGAGAGAGCACGGGGAAAAGGAAATCGTTTGGTAAACATCAATACCACTGAATATTACTCTGAGTCTGGCTTCTCTGTTCCCATTTCAAGTCCTGCAGGATACTTGCATTGGCACGAATGGTAAAGTTATAGTATTTCCATCGTCCGAAAGGTGATATGGCAGCCGTCATGCTGAAACAGTGTAGGTCACGTGTGATGTTAAAAGCGGTCTGCGTTATCTCCTTCGCATTGAAGTCATAACCGGAATTGGAAGCTGACAGCCCATTTATTGGTAAGCTTGACGTTACCGTTTATATTAAGGGAATTCAGGCTGAATTTGTACGGATAGCGCATGTTCTTACGATTAATGGGCTTACTGGTGTCTTCCGTAATATTAAAACCAGTACTAAAATTGATTGACCAAGGCATCTTGAATACCTGATAACCGTCAGCGTCAGCAGCAGCTTTCTCAGTCTTCTTCTTCGGAGCACCGCCCTCAGTGGCTTCCCCCTCCATATCACCGTCTTCCTCCGTCGAAGCATTCTGATCCTGGTCCTGCTCCTCATCATCCTTCTGACCGGTAAAGAAGTTCCTTATCTTCTTCCACGAATCATTGTTCACAGTCCAACTGAAGGATGTACCATATCCAGACCAACGGCCAAAACGACCATAAGACCATTCTGTACGGTTACCGGGCACCACCCTTCCGTTCTCGTCAAACTCGTAGGCATAAGTGGCAAAGGTAGAGTTCATACTCAAAGTATAACTCTTACTCAACTTCAGACGAAGATTAAAGGTCAAGTCACTCCAAGGACGCACCTGGGCAGCTGTGTTGTAACTGATACCCATAGTCAAATCGTCAATCAGGCTCACCTTGCGGATAGAGTCATTCTTATCCTTGAACTTCATTTCAAGGTTGTTAGAGATATTGAAACTGATAAGTCCCTGCTTTCCCCCACTTGGCGGAGTGAATACCTGACCAGCATAATAAGAATACTGCACAGTATCACGGACACCATTCTGATCCTTTATATAAGAATCGTAATAGCCATAACGGGATGAAGTAAAATCGGGCGCAGCGCTGAAACTGATAGAGGGGGTAATGACATGACGGATCTGTATCTCCTTCTTCTTCATGAACAGCGGCTTGTACATACCATAAAGTTTAGTGTTGATACCCAAACTGGCACTGTAGTCATACACACGGTGAAAACCGTAAGTCGTATCGTTTACCTCCTTGCCTTGCTCATCGTCCCAGTCCTTCTTCACCTTGCGGGTGTACCAACGCTCTGTATAATTCACAGAAGGTGTAACATTGAAGTATTTGAATAAAGTAAACGTGGCACTTACAGGAATCTCATGCTGCATACCGTTCTCCCAATCGCGTATCAAGTTCTTTTTGAACAACAGATTGTCTTTCGTCTTGATGCTGTTCTTCAGACGACCGGTATAACGTACTGAAATCTTCTCATACCACCTTTCATCTCCAACAGCATGTTTACGTTTAAAAGGGAAAATAGTACTCAAGGAAATGGTCATGTCAGGCAAAGTCACAGCAATAGAAGAGTCTTTCATACTTTGTGCAATATTACTTGACATGGAAATATTCAAATGCTGATCAGGAAAGTTGCGCGAATAGCTGACACTGGAAGTCTTGGTATTCTGAGACATAGCCTGCGAATTGTACATATTGTCAATATTGGTACGCTCATAACTACTAGTAGCAAAGTTCACACTGGCAGAAAAAGTAGAATTAGGATTTGCTTTAGGATCCTGCCGATGAGACCACACCACTTTGAAGTCTTTGGCAACTGAGTAGTCGGGCAAGCCTTTGTCACCGGTCTTAGTCACCTGATAGCTCGCCTGAAGCAAACCGGAATATTTATAACGCTTCACATAGTTCGACTCCATATTAAGCGCCCAAGAGCCTTTCGTAAAGATATCCGCCCTCAGCTTCAAATCCATTTGATCACTGATGGCAAAATAGTATCCACCGTCAGTAAGACCAAAACCACGATTAGAGTCATCCATATAGGTAGGCATCAGAAAACCAGACTGGTAACTGCTTGAGACGGAAAAAAGAAAAACGGAACGGCAAGAGGGAGCGGTACATCCTCTACAACCAGATAGGCAGGTCCCGTCACTACATTCATTTTTCGGACGCACTTTGGCATAGGTCATCTGCATATAAAAGTGAGGATGATCATGATGATCACAAGTCGTGTAACGCCCACTTTTCATATAAAGCTCATCATTATTTCCATTTTTTGCATTGTTACCGGTCACATACCCTTCACCCTGCTGGCTAACAACATTACTGATAAGCCCTCTTTTACTCTTGAAGTTATAACGGATAGTGTCAGTTTCGTAAGAGGTGTCTCCATCTTTAAAAACCGGACGTCCTTTAGCTGTCCCTACAGAATCGACTACACCACGAGCAAAAACCGTGCTATTATCCATATCCATAGAAATAATCTCAGCTTCCAAATCAGCTCCTGGATAACTCACTTTCCCTTGACCGTAAAGATGAGCAAAACCACTCTGTGTAAACACAATGGAGTCATTGGCTTCATAAGCGACGGGAGCATCCAGCGCATCCTTCTTGGGAGGAGGGGGAGCTATCGTATCTTGTCGCAACGAGTCATTGGGCAATCCCGCCCCATGTTGTAAAGTGTCTCCCACCTGCAAGGTGTCGCCACGTTGCAATGAATCCGTCCGTTGGGTATCCGGAGGTACAACCTTCCCTCTACGATGCTGAGAAGCAGCTCCACCAGAGAGAAGAAGCAAGACGAATAGTAGTATGAATGATATGAATGTATTTGCTTTCAATGGCGTCATTAACTAATAGTTTACGCTTGGAGGGGCAAAAGTACATAATTTATACGGATAATCTCCCTTTTTAAAGAAATTTAGATTGCTACAAGAACTGTTCGCACCAATTATCAAAGCGCCGTACCCCTTCTTCACCATAACGTTCCAAACTTTTACGGGCTTTTTCTACACTTTTCTCCTTTTCCAAATGAGTTTTTGAATAAAACTTATCGGCAAAACAGATAACTTGTTCTTCCAAGCTGACCGGAACCATTTCACGATGAGGCACAGGCAAATCCTGCGCAATGATTTCCTTCAATGAAAGTCCGGCACCCGTATGGCGTTCACAAACCAAAGCATGGCGGGGATATCCTTCGCCACGCATCAAGTCGGCTCCCAAATAACCGTGACAGATATAAGGCTTGTCACCAAAACAATGGATACCTGCCGCATCTGTAAGAAAAATGCCTATATCGTGCAGCATGGCAGCCTCGTACAGAAAATCCTTATCCAATGAAAGTTCCGGATGGCGGTCGGCAATCCATAACGACTTGTCGGCTACGGAACGGCTGTGCGTCAACAGTATATGCCGCAACTCATTCTCTTCCGGATAATATTTGTTAATGATATCTATCGGATTCATTTTAAGTTATGAGTTATAAGTTATGGGTTATGAATTGTCAATCACCCTGAATTTATACATACAGATTTCATTACGCATATCACAACTGCGTCTGTCTGTACGGAATATCTTTTCCAGATGATACGTCTGTTCCAGCTCTCCCAACATATTCTCCTCCTCCTTTACAGGAACCAACAAATATCCCTCCCCGCCGGACGGACGTTCCTTTTCAATGTGCCGCATGCGGTCTTTCAGATAGAAGTTAACACCATAAAAGCTCATTTTCGAGTAAGAATAGACCATACCTTCCGGAACATACATATTGATCCTTTCAGCCAGATGTTTATCAGATTTCACAGCCAGCACCGTCGGTTGATAAACAGAATCCAATGATACGAAAAGACAAAGCATACATCCTGCTATACCATATAATAATGACCGGCTATCCGCACGCTTAACCACCATGCGTGATGTGCAGACAGCAGCTACTACGGGAAGCGCCACCAGGAGCCACTTGGGAACAGACAAAGCCACATCCTCCAACGCATGCATAAAGGCTACATTCTCAGCGGCATGACGTCCGCTTCCAAAAACGCTGTCGGGAACCAGGCCGAGACGAACTACGACAAAAACAAGCGTAAGCAACAAGCCCAAAGAAGCAAAGATGATTGCACAAATCCTGAAAACTCGTGCCCCCCTTTTGTACCAAAGCCAACAGATACTCAGCTATCAGCACTGCCATAAACGGATAGATGGGAAGCAGATAAACGCTCCGCTTACTCTTGGGGATGCAGTAGAAGACAAAGATTATCAGAATGACCAGCCACGTGAACAATTGTACCGGAGACTGGTTGCGGAAAGCAGTCCAGCCCTTCTTCAACCGCAACAGCAGGGTCTCCCCTTCCGGCAGACAACGCATATTTTTCCACTTCAAGCCAAACAAGGAAATTACCAGAACCAACGTCCAGGGGATCCACCCCCAAATCAAAGTCAGGAAATTATACCATATAGGATTTTCATGGGACTCGTAGGACATTTTGCCCATAAACCGCCCGGTATTCTCCTCCAGAACCAAATCGAGGAACGGTTGTCCACCTTGTCTGTAAGCTACGTATACCCAAGCTAAATAAGGAACAAAAGAAAGCAAGCCGATACCTGCCAACGAGAAAAACGCTTTCCAGAAAGAACGTCCGCGCAACAACTGATACACACCGATACATGCGCAAGGGAATATGGAGCCTACCGGCCCTTTGGTCAACGTGGCACATCCCATCAGCAACACCGCAAGCCAGGGCACTCCGCTGCATCCCTTCTCATCCCAGCGGAACAGCAGACAAAGGGAAATAACGATAAAGGCAACCTGAACCATATCGACCCGACAAGCGACAGCCGCCCGATGCACCTCGAAAGAAGACAAAAGAAGAATAGAGGCCAGAAACGCCGTTTGAACGTTTTTACGTTTTGCCACAAAGGCAAAGAACATCAACTGCATGGCTAAAAAAGCCAATGCAGACGGGAAACGGGCGGAAAACTCCGTCACCTCTCCCAAAAGGGAAGAGACGGCAGCTATTGACCAGTAGAAGAAAGGGGGTTTATAAGCAATATCAGTACCATAGTTCACCGGAAGTATCCAGTTTCCACTTTCCAGCATAGAAAGGGCAACAATCGCCTCCCGCGGTTCCCCCTTGGAATAAAAAAGTGGTTTCTCCCAGAAAGGGAACAACCACAAGCACACTCAGCAGCGCAATAAACCAGAACGCCTTCTTTCTGTCCGACATACCTTATTTGTTTTTTATGTTTTCTGGACGCAAAGATAGCGCAAACCGAAAGCAGATGCAAATTTATTTGCAATTTGCTGAGATGCAGCTTAATTTCGCAAAGCAAAATTACAAATAATTCTGAAACAATGCCTAACTTTGCCGCCCAATGATAATGGCAACAGAGAGTAGATATTTAATGTTAAGATGAAGCGGCTGAAACAACTACCGGAATTTGTACGCTTCGTAATGGTGGGCATCTTTGCGACAGCTCTGCACTACGGATTGTATTTTGTATTACAACGGGTTATCAATGTAAACATAGCCTATACACTGGGATATGCTCTCAGCTTCATCGCCAATTTCTATCTGACTGCTTACTTTACCTTCGGCCGAAAGCCCTCATGGAGAAAAGCCTTCGGATTTGGAGGGGCACACTTATGCAGCTATCTGCTACACATGGGGTTGCTGAACCTCTCTCTCTGGATGGGCATCCCCAAACCTCTGGCCCCCATTCCGGTTTTTCGCCATCGCCATTCCGGTCAACTTCTTACTCGTACGTTTCGTTTTCAAAAGAAAAGAGTGATAATTTGTTTTTTCTCCCGATTTCTTACGAATATTGCAAAAAGATTTGTTCTATGATGGAAAACTCTCCCATACTCGCCGTTGTCGTACCTTGCTACAAAGAAGAGGCAGTGCTGCATGAAACCCATAAACGATTGAGCCAATTATTCGACCGGCTGATACAAGCCCGACAAATTTCCCCGGAAAGCTATATATTATATGTAAACGACGGAAGCACCGACCAGACATGGGCTATCATCAAAGAACTGCACCAGCATACGGCCTATGCCTGCGGACTGAACCTGGCAGGAAACGTAGGACACCAGAATGCCCTGCTGGCAGGACTCAATGCAGTAAAAGACCGTTGCGAGATAGCCATCTCCATTGATGCAGACTTGCAAGATGACATCCAGGTGATTCCGGACATGATAAACAGCTATAAAGCGGGCAATGACATCGTTTATGGCGTACGTAAAGAACGGAAGACCGACACTTTCTTCAAACGTAACACCGCTTTAGTCTTTTATCGGCTGATGAAAGCAATGGGGGTAAAATCCGTCTACAACCATGCTGACTACCGCCTGATGAGCCAAAGAGCCGTACAGCACCTATGCTGTTTCCGGGAACGCAACCTTTTTCTTCGCGGATTGGTTCCTCTCATCGGCTACCGGACGGACTGCGTGTATTACAACCGTGAAAAACGCTTTGCCGGAGAATCAAAGTATCCTTTCCGGAAGATGCTCAACTTTGCCATTGACGGCATCACTTCTTTTTCCGTCAAACCGGTCCGTATGATTTTTTGGATAGGCTGCATCTTTATTCTTGTGGCACTATGTGTCACCGGATGGACACTTCACTCCTACACACAGCATAACACCGTTCCCGGATGGTCATCACTGATGATTTCCGTCTGGTTGGTAGGAGGCGTGATACTTGTGTCCTTGGGAATTGTGGGCGAATACATCGGCAAAATATACATTGAGGTGAAGGATCGACCGCGCTACAATGAAGAAGAGCTTCTGATGCCATCCGGCAAAACAGAATAAAAGAAGCCCATCATCATTCTACACAAAAGTTTAAAAAAGGAAAAACACTTATCACGCTATCACACTATAATAAAGGTATAGGGAACAGTATGTGTCTTTCTTGCCGACAAGTTGGCAAGATTTTGCCACCCTATTGGCAAGACTTTGCCATAGGCATGGCAAAAGTTTGCCAAAAGCATGGCAATGGGTTGGCAAAATTACTCTCTGGCAGACAATGAGTTAACATAACCATCAAAATCGTATCGTCACATCAGTTTATATCAAAAAAACACCAAATCGCTTGCGAAAGCGACATAAATGCCGTATCTTAGTACACGTGCAAGCAAACCATTTTGCTTACACATGATAAAAATCTGCTTATGGGAACATTAGGCTGCATCAATGACATGCTACAAAGGGATAAAGAGAACCGTGCTCTTCGCAAGCTGAGCAGAGGACGGATGCGGGAACACTACGAATACCTTGTAGACAGAAAAGGTCCTGAGAGAGCCGATGTAACCATTGAGGAAATAGAAAAAATCCGAAGAAATACTACTGAAAAGGAATTGTCAGATAAAGAACATCTATTCAGGGCAAAGACGATTCTTGCAGCATGTGCTTTAGTCTTGCTTTTATTGGGAGTACTTTGTTATAAATTGTTCTTATAAGCAGGTCTGAAACCAATTGGCAAGAAATCTACCCGGTTAAACTCATCAGCCATTGGCTGGCGATTGAAAGCAGATTTCCATGCTTCATAAAAAATTCGCATGCTTTTTATATTCGAAGCAGAGAATCAACAACTTGATTTTCCTAAACCAATAAATTAGAAATGAAAAGATTATCTTTGCAAACACAATAAATACATTGAAAGACTTTCTGTTAGAACATGGAACATCTAAAAGCATACATTTTAGCACTTAAAAACATGAATACAGATTTTACAATTAGAATTGCCCAACGGTCTGATGCCCTTGAACTTATGAGTTTGTTTCAAGAGACAGTCCTCCATATAAACAAGCGTGACTATTCAGAAGCAGAAGTGGCAGATTGGGCATCGTGCGGAAACGACCTCTCCCGCATAAAAGACATGATTAAGACACATTATTTTATTGTGGCAACCAATCAACAGTCACAGATTGTCGGCTTTTCATCCATTACCCACCAAGGATATTTGCATTCTATGTTTGTTCATAAAGATTTTCAAGGTAAAGGCATTGCTACCATACTTCTAAATGAGATAGAACGGTATGCAACCACAAGAGGAATCATGCGAATTACATCAGAAGTAAGCCTGACAGCCCGTCCATTCTTTGAGAAAAGAGGCTATATAGTAGAAGTGGAACAGAAACGCAAAGCCAACCAACTTTATCTCACCAATTTTTGGATGGAGAAAAAGCTGGCTGAATGAAATCGTATAACGGACGTATTCCTGCTTGTGGTGTCTTTTGTGGTGGTTGTCCCATATACACAAGAGAAAAAAGTCCCTGCAAAGGAGCAGAACAGAATGGCTCTCGCTGTGAAAAAATGTAAAACATTCCATTTATGTTGCTTGGAAAAAGGAATAACACATTGTTTCCAATGTTCTGATTTCCCATGTACTAAATTCAAAAGATTTACCAAACGTTGGCTAAAATACGGACAAAACTTCATTGAAAACCAAAAGCTTTTAAAAAACGTAGGTGAAGTTAAATTTTTAAAGTATTATAATGAGAGAGTCCACGACCAGCTTACCAACAATGACAGAAAATCAGGAATAAAACAATAATTTTGTACCTTTCGAAAAACATGTGTTGTAAATGACAGATTTTAATTCATACATGGGCAATATAGACACTGACTTTTTTTAATGGGAACTGTGTTTAAGAAACGGAGAACTACGGTATTATAAAAGAAATGAGTTTATCCTCCGAGAGGGAGAAGTCGGTTCTTTCTTCGGGTTTATTGTATCCGGTGTAATCAAATATACCTGCATCAACCAAACTGAAAACAAAACATATAATGTAGGTTTTTCTTTTGCCAATGAATTTATCTCTGATTATCCCAATTGTTTATACGACATAAAATCTGAATTGAATATACAAGCAATAACCCCATGTAGAATCTACATCTGTTCTTCCGAATTACTTCTACAAGAATTTGAAGAGAACAAAGAAAATCAACGAATAGCCCGCATTGCAGCCGAACAATTATTTTTTCAGTCGTATTCACGTTACTTGGATTTGTTCAGATTTACATCGGAAGAACGCTATCTCCAACTTCTTAAAAAATGTCCAGAAATCCTACAAATGGTACCCCTAAAAGAAATTGCGTCTTACTTGAAAATAACCCCTATTCACATGAGCCGCATCAGACACAAACAGAGTTTTGACAGCAAAGAATAAACATAGGTTTAGAAATTCAATCATTTAACAATATTCCAAGACAATATTGATTCTGTTAGGAAGTTCTCTTTTATCTTTGCCCTATCCTTTGGCTGATTCAGCGAAAGGCAAGAATGAAAGGAGTTAAAAACATAGAGTCCTATATATGAGAACAAGAAAAGTATTTAGAATGCCACTTGATAAAATTTCTTTGTTTATCAGCCAATGCAATATTAACCATTATTGCACTATGGAGTATTGCATCAGTCTTTTTCGAAAACGTCACAATTGATTCTATAATAGCCCGTTTCAGCGTGGCTTCTGCCTGCATGGCCAACCTATTTTCAAAACATCGTCTTATCCGGATAATATTCCTCATTATGGCATTTGTACTGATAATTGTTGCAACCACCCTCTATGTCCATAAAGCAAATAAGATGTAAAATACTCAGTAGTTATTCCGTCTCAATTTTTCCTTTTCTTCCACAGCTGATAACTATTGATTATATTCTGCCACATATTATACATACAGCATAATATAACTCTGATTATCAAAGCAAAAGCCCACCTATTACTAATAGTGGGTAACAAAATAGTAACAAAAAAACGAAGAAATCGCTTTGCGGTGGGCTTCATGTGCAAAGGTAACAAAAGCTCTCTAACCATAAAAGCAAAACTGGCGAAAAGAAGAATACTGTTTTTCTTTTCGCCAGCATATATAATTTGCTGTCAATAGAAATTAGTTTAGTCCGTTTTGGATATATAGACAAAAACACAAACTAAACTTGTGTTTATAATAACTTTTTCAACTTATCTATGACATATCTTCCAATGCAGAGAACTTTGAATGATTTAGGCAACAGATATTTGGATGTTTTAATTAGAATGTCCCTTTTTACACCTAATATCTATCTAAGAAATCTTACTTTTGTTTGATAATTAAAACAGAATGGAGAAAATTCAAGTAATACAACCTACCAAATTGCTCGCTCCTTATATAAAGCAATATTGGTTTTTAAGGATAGATGATGTAAAGCAAGGCTTTCAACGTTCTATCCCGGCAGGTTGTGTAGCACTTGTTTTTCATAAAGGGAACAAAATTATTTCTTCTTTTCATAAGGGAACGCAGCCACATTACAAATAGGGTAAATTTCAATAATGGATTGTTTTGATGAAAAAAACTCTTCAATATTTAGACTTACTGACATAGGGCTGTCATAGAAGACGCTATCTTTGTATCAAAAAGTATTCAACTTAATATTATAGAATATGAAAAGATTATTTTTATGCTCATCATTTGCTGATGTTGCTAATCTATTTGTCGATTGTGCCAAAGAAGATTTGCAAGGGAAAATTATAGCTTTTATACCAACTGCAAGCCTTACAGAACCAATACGATTCTATGTAAAAAAAGGGGAAAAAGGCTTTAGAAGAAGCAGGAATGATTGTTGAAAGAAGTCGAGATTACCCAACTGCCCAAAGAGGAAAATATCTTCTATATTACATAAATGCGATTATATCTACATAACAGGTGGAAATACATTTTTCCTTTTGCAAGAGTTAAAAAGAAAAGGTGTTGATAAAAATTATATCTAAAACAAGTGAAATTGGGTAAACTGTATATTGGGGAATCTGCCGGAGCAATAATAGCCTCTCCCGATGCAGAATATATGAGAAGTGTGAATTTTGATCCAATAGAAAAGGCTCCTGAATTGAAAGACTGTACTTCTTTAGATTTGGTCGATTTTTATACGATTCCCCATTATGGAAAATTTTTCCATTCAAGAAAAAAATGGTGAAAAGATAGTTCAACTATATAATGAGAAAGTTGCAGCTTATTCCTATAAGTAATAAACAAGCTGTTATTATTGAAGATTCAAATATTCAAATTAAAGATGCAAAATGAATAGAATAGACCGTATTTCTGCTATATTGATTCAGTTACAATCGCACTCGTTAGTGAAAGCACAGCAAATTTCAGAACGTTTTGTAGCATAGACGAGATGCCAAGAAAGCATATCAAAGCAGAATGCAGCAACAAGAACGGTTGGCAATTCGTCACCTCAAAATCGGACAATCCTCCCAATGTCCTTATTATAAAAGGGATAAAGATTATATTCCAAAATTTACACTAAATAAATGAGAGGGGAATGTATTAAGTTTATTTCCCTCTCATTTAGTTTAGTTAGTTTCCAGAAACTTTATTCTGAGCTTTTCATAGCACGTTTTATGCGATTTGATTCTTGCAAAAGCTTATTGGCTATACTATCTTTATAAGTAGCCATTTCAACCATTTCATGATGATGGCGAATAGAATCCTCGTAGGCAGCAACACAATTTCTTACATCATCTATAACTTTCTCATCTCGGCAAACAGAAAAATTGCTTTTCGATGTATCGAACATTTGGGTCGTCAGATGGAAGAACCATCTTCAATGCCCGATATTTCAAGTCTGCTACCTCCCAAGCTTGATGCTCTCTCCATTGGGTTAGGTTGCCCCCAAATAGAGATGACAAGAGATAGAACCAAGCCTCCAATGAAAGAAGAACATACTTGAAGTTGGCTCGAAGCGATGAGTCACAACTTTCTTCAGAGGTATATTATCCATTGCGTGAAGCTTGTCCTGCACAATTTTTGGATGTGGCATTCAGCTCTTGTTTCACCTGATTAACAGTATCAAACAAGAGTTTACTTCGCTGTTCATCTTTGCTTGCTTCTTTCTTGGTAAGGTCGGTAAAAATGCAGATAGCCTCTCTTAATCTTACCAATTTGTCTAAAGCTTCCCCTTCTTTTACAGCCATAGCAATGATGGCTTTTTCAAGTTTGCTTATATCAACATTTACAGGAACAGGAGTGTTTCCTGCCTCTGTATTCTTAGGTGAAGAAGAAAGTTCATCGACTTTCTGCTCCAATCTCTCAACAGTGCCGTAGATGGCTTCTAACATTTCTTCTTTCATGTTCGATTATAATTTTAAGTTTATGACTTGCATCAAAGGCTGAAACCTCTTCTGCGTTTCTTCTTTTTCTTTTTGGATGATTCATCCTCTGGGAATGTCTCAAAGGTCTGTGCATTGGCTGGAGCAAAAAGTCCAATGGAAGAAATACCGCCCAAGGATTCTGACTGCTCTCCGACATGAATGGCATCTGCTCATTCCTCTGACAGCCCTGCTCATATTGCTGAGCTGATTTGGCTCTTGCTGATAAAAGGTTCTCCGTTCCCTCAAATCTCGCATTCAGTTTGCCAAAGCTATAGTCTCGGCTAATCTGTGTACCCTTGAAGCTATATCCATCCTTGCAGAAACGGATGCCTTGAACCTTGGTTTGCTCCTTGTCCTTATAGACAATTTCCAAGCGAACACCTCGCTTTGCAAGTTCATTCTTGAACTTTTGCCAATTATCAGCGACTTTCAAGGCATCCTTGACAGCATTGTGTATTTCGTATTTGGCACGCTCAGCATTGCGTAACTTGCGAGTATTAGTATTGCTCTTGTCCGTTCCGTAGGTCAGCCCATATTTGGATTTTAGGACCTTGGTAACTTGCTCATTACGCCTGTAATCATTCCTGTCTGATATGAGCTTGCCATCGTTATTGATGCGGTTGTACACAATATGGCAATGTGGATTGTCCGTGTTGTGATGCCTTACGATGATGAATTGAGTATCGGTGATGCCCATCATCTGCATATATTCAAGGGCAATCTTAGTCATAAACTCATCCGTCAAACGTGGCTTGTCCTCGGGTTTGAAGCTCAATGCAATGTGTCCAACAGGCTTCTTAATCCTTGGATTTAGCTGCCTCTGTAGCTCGAAACTTTGCGTCATCTCGGCATTCGTGCCGAGTAACACACCATCCGAGACGATGATTTTCGCCTCGTCCTTGCCTGTAACATAGCGGATGCAACCACCAAATGAGCTGCCCTTCTTTAGCTTGCCTATCATGTGGTATCCTCCTTTCTGCCCATACTGCTTGGCTTCGGTTTATAACTTGCTAGGCGATACTCGCCAAGGATTTCTTTCAATCTTCTCAACAAGTCCACCACATATACATGGGTTTCATGGAAACCTTTCTGATGCGACAGCTTGGTAAGTTGGTTGAGGTTGTTCGCCATGCCAATGAGATTCTTGGCGATGGCTATCGTCTCAGTGTTGTGTCCACTGACCACCTCGCCATTCAAGGCGGACTCACGGATGTACTCCGCCAACTTGCGGTTGGCTTTTCTCGCCCTCAGTCTCAATGCCTCGTAGCTTGGCTTCGAGAACTTCACCGTGACAGACTTCGACAGCTTGTGAATCCTGCCTGTGGGCGGTCTTCCGCCCTTTTTCTTGTCCTGTTCATGTATGCTTGTCATTCGATATACTGTTTACAGTTGGTACACTCACTTTCTGCGACCTGCCGGAGCAAAATTCCTCCGCCCTCATGGTGGAGCGAGGCGTTTTGGGGTTCCCAAAACATAACCTTCG
>ENA-OQBL01000281-OQBL01000281.1-human-gut-metagenome-genome-assembly--contig:-NODE-281-length-28916-cov-3.555768_pt1 | contig 28916 bp, 29 predicted proteins | sample MGYA00242747_ERZ504553 | MGnify/ENA primary metagenome ERZ504553 (study PRJEB26092, sample SAMD00036240) | human gut metagenome | host: Homo sapiens | study: EMG produced TPA metagenomics assembly of...
CTCCGCCTCGCTCGACAAGCTGCTGCACGGAGAATGGAAGCACGCCATCCTACCCGACCGCTGGGACGGACGGACGGCGGAACGCATCGTACAGACACTACTGAACGGCAACAATTCATAATCCTCCATAAATTCTATCCCAAGCTTGCAAACGTCTATCCCAAACCTACGGACGCTTATCCCAAGCTTGGGTCTTTCTATCCCAAGGCTTGGGATAGAGCTTTCTCCATACATTGCGCAACTTTATCCTTTATATCCGGCAACTTCTCTACAAGGATTCCGTACATTTTTTATCTGTATCCAGCAAACAAGACATACGACTTTCACGTTCATTTAACCATATCTCCCGTTTCTTTAGTCTATATTTGCTTCTTGATTAACCTTAATTTGTTAACTTTGTGCCCGAATTATCTGTAACTTATGAAGCAAAGATATATAATTTATGCCCTTTTCCTGCTGTCACTGTTTGTCTCCATCAGCGCATCCGCCCAAATTAAGGGTGTCATCACAGACTCTCTCACGAACGAACCGCTGATGTATATCACCGTACAGTATGAAGGGAAAGGTGTAGGCGGCATCTCCAACGCAAACGGTGAATACCAGGTTGAAACCCACAAAGGCTGGGATGAGCTGACATTCTCCGCTGTAGGTTATATCACCAAGAAAGTGAAACTGAATCCCGGTACCCGGGTGCTGAACGTCAAGTTGCAACCGGACGACATCATGCTCTCCGAGGTCGTCGTGAAACCCAAGAAGGAGAAATATTCCCGCAAGAACAACCCCGCCGTGGAGTTTATGAAGAAGGTCATCGAGAACAAGAAGGCCTTGAAACTGGAAGAGAACGACTACTATCAGTATCAGAAATATGAAAAGATGAAGATGTCGCTCAACGACGTTACCCCGACAAAATGGAGAAAGGTATTTACAAGAAATTCTCCTTCTTCAAAGACCAGGTGGAGGTATCGCCCAAGACCAACAAGATGATTCTACCCATCTCCATCAAGGAGACGGCGAGCAAGACCATTTTCCGTAAAAGCCCCAAGAGCGAAAAGACCATCATCGAAGGCATGAACTCCACTGGTATCGAAGAGTTCTTCAACACCGGAGACATGCTGGGGACCATCCTTACGGACGTATTCTCCGACATCAACATCTACGACGACGACATCCGGCTGCTGCAACGCCGCTTCGTCAGCCCCATCGGTCGCGGAGCCATCAGCTTCTATAAGTACTATCTGATGGACACACTCATGGTGGACAAGCAGGAGTGCGTCCATCTGACTTTCGTTCCGCAGAACCCGCAGGACTTCGGTTTCACGGGGCACCTTTACGTGGTGAAGGACTCCACCTATGCCGTGAAGAAATGTACCATGAACCTACCCAAGAAGACGGGTGTCAACTTCGTGGAAAACCTCGACATCGTGCAGCAGTTCGAACAACTGCCCGACAGCAACTGGGTGTTGACCGACGACGACATGACCGTGGAACTACACTTCGTGAAAGGTATCCAAGGCCTGGAAGTGCAACGGACCACCAAATACAGCGACTATCAATTCACGGAAATAGAGCCCCGCCTCTTCCGTCTGAAAGGAAACGTCATCAAGGAAGCGAACATGCTTGCCAAGAGCGACGAATACTGGGCGAAAGTCCGCCAAGTACCCCTCACCAAGAAAGAGAGCACGATGGACGTATTCATGAACCGCATCGAGCAGATTCCCGGCTTCAAGTACGTTATCTTCGGGGCGAAAGCCTTGATTGAGAACTTCGTGGAGACGGGTGGCAAGAAGCATCCCAGCAAGTTCGACTTCGGTCCCATCAACACGATGATAACCAGCAACTACGTCAACGGCACGCGCTTCCGTCTGAGCGGTATGACAACAGGTAACCTTGACCCGCATTGGAGCCTGAGCGGCTACGGTGCCTACGGAACCAAGGACAAGAAATGGTTCTACTCCGGACAGGTGGCCTACTCCTTCAACAAGCGCGAATACGTATTGTGGGAGTTCCCGAAACACTATATCGCCTTCAAGTACACCTACGACGTGATGTCTCCCATGGACAAGTATCTCGCCACGGACAAGGACAACTTGTTTGTCGGCTGGAAATGGACGACGGTGGACCAGATGTCCTACATGCGCGACGCCACGCTGACTTACGAGCTGGAGACCAATACCGGCTTCTCCGTACAGGCCATGGCGCGCCATCGTAACGACCAGCCTGCCGGACAATTGCAATACTGGAAGAACAACGGAGGGACACCCGGACAATGGGACGAAAAAAATACGTTGGTGCACGACATCACCACCACCGAGCTGGGTGTGACTTTGCGTTACGCTCCCGGTGAGACCTTCGTCAACACCAAGCAACGCCGCGTGCCCGTATCGTTGGATGCGCCCACCTTCACCCTCTCCCACACCGCCGGATTCAAGGGCGTGCTGGGTGGAGAGTATAACTTCAACCTGACGGAAGCCAGCATCCGCAAGCGCTTCTGGCTCGGCTCGTGGGGCAAGCTGGACGTAACGGCACGTGCCGGTGCGCAATGGAACACCGTTCCCTTCCCCCTGCTGAACCTGCCGATGGCGAACCTCTCGTACATCACGCAGAACAACGAGTCCTTCAACCTCATCAACAACATGGAGTTCCTGAACGACCGCTACGCCTCCCTCAACCTAAGCTACGACATGAACGGAAAATCTCTTCAACCGCATCCCGCTCATCAAGAAGCTGAAGTGGCGCGAGATGTTCCGCATCCGTGGCTTGTGGGGCACGCTGACGGACAAGAACAACCCGTACAAGAGCAACAATCCCGACTTATTCCTCTTCCCCATGCGCGACGGTGTACCCACCAGCCACGTCATGGGCAAGACTCCCTATGTGGAAGCCAGCGTAGGTATCTACAATATCTTCAAACTGCTCCACATAGAATATGTACGTAGGCTGACCTATACGGACATACCGGGAGTGAAGAAGGGCGGTATACGCTTCATGATATTAATGATATTTTAAGAGTTACATACTATGCAACCATTAGCAGAACGGCTTAGACCAAGAACATTAGATGAATATATCGGTCAGAAACATTTAGTGGGACCAGGTGCAGTGCTGCGTAAGATGATTGATGCAGGACGTATCTCTTCGTTTATCCTATGGGGTCCTCCGGGAGTGGGAAAGACAACCTTGGCGCAGATTATCGCCAACAAGCTGGAAACTCCTTTCTATACGCTCAGTGCCGTGACCAGCGGCGTGAAGGACGTGCGCGACGTGATAGAGCGCGCCAAGAGCAACCGTTTCTTCTCGCAAGCCAGTCCCATCCTCTTCATTGACGAGATACACCGCTTCAGCAAATCGCAGCAAGACTCACTGCTGGGAGCCGTGGAGCAAGGCACCGTGACGCTGATAGGCGCCACCACGGAGAACCCTTCGTTCGAGGTCATCCGCCCGCTGCTGTCCCGCTGCCAGCTCTATACCTTGAAGTCACTGGAGAAGGACGACCTGCTGGAACTGCTGCAACGTGCCATCACCACAGACACCGTGCTGAAGGAACGGAAGATAGAACTGGAAGAAACCACCGCCATGCTCCGCTTCAGCGGAGGAGACGCCCGCAAGCTGCTCAACATCCTCGAACTGGTGGTAGACTCCGAAGCCGCAGACCCTGTCCTCATCACCGACGACATGGTGACCGAACGCCTGCAACAGAACCCTCTTGCCTACGATAAGGACGGCGAGATGCACTACGACATCATCTCCGCCTTTATCAAATCCATTCGCGGCAGCGACCCGGATGGCGCCATCTACTGGCTGGCGCGCATGGTCGAAGGAGGTGAAGACCCTGCCTTCATAGCCCGCCGCCTCGTCATCTCCGCCTCCGAAGACATCGGACTGGCCAACCCCAACGCACTGCTGCTTGCCAACGCCTGCTTCGACACGCTGATGAAAGTGGGACGCCGAAGGACGTATCCCACTGGCAGAAGCCACCATATACCTTGCCACCAGCCCCAAGAGCAACTCCGCCTATATGGCCATCAACAATGCCCTGGAACTGGTACGTGAAACGGGCAACCTCCCCGTCCCCCTGCACCTGCGCAACGCCCCTACCAAGCTGATGAAGCAGTTGGGCTACGGCGAGAAGTACAAGTACGCTCACGACTACCCCGGCAACTTCGTCAAGCAGCAATTCCTGCCCGACGAATTGAAAGACCGCCGTATCTGGGAGCCACAACTCAACCCTGCCGAGCAGAAGCACAAGGAACGGATGCAGCAACTCTGGGGAGAGGAAAAGAAATGGTAAACTATCAATTAAAATTAAAAGTTAGAGATTAAAACTCGGATACAGAAAATCCCCACAACAAATAACTTATAACTCCATGAATATAGTAGTATTAGACGGCTATGCCGCCAACCCCGGCGACCTTTGCTGGGACGAATTGCAAGCCTTGGGCGAGTGCACCATCTACGACCGCACCGCCCCTGCGGAAGTATTGGAACGCGCCGCTGGTGCAGAAATCCTGCTGACCAACAAAACCGTGCTCACCGCTGAGCACATGACGGCACTGCCCGAACTGAAATACATCGGTGTGCTGGCTACCGGATACAACATCGTAGACACCGCCGCTGCCAAAGAACGCGGCATCATTGTCACCAATATTCCCGCCTACAGCACCGACTCCGTTGCCCAGATGGTCTTTGCCCATATTCTGAACATCACCCAGCAAGTGCAACACCACTCTGAAGAGGTGCACCGAGGCCGCTGGACAGCAAGCAAGGACTTCTGCTTCTGGGACACGCCGCTCATCGAACTGCGCGAAAAAAAGCTCGGAATCGTAGGCCTGGGGCACACCGGCTTCACCACCGCCCGCATCGCCATCGGCTTCGGTATGAAGGTATGTGCCTACACCTCCAAGACCAACTTCCAGCTTCCTCCCGAAATCCGCAAGATGGAGCTGGACGAGTTGTTCCGCGAATGTGACATCATCAGCCTGCACTGTCCCCTCACCGACTCCACCCGCGAGATGGTGAATGCAGAACGGCTCCGGCTGATGAAGCCCACCGCCATCCTCATCAATACCGGACGCGGCTCGCTCATCAACGAACAAGACCTTGCCAATGCACTTAACAACGGCACCATCTATGCCGCCGGCGTAGACGTACTCTCGCAGGAGCCTCCCCGTGCCGACAATCCATTGCTCTCTGCCCGTAACTGCTACATCACTCCGCACATTGCCTGGGCAAGCACGGCCGCGCGCGAACGCCTCATGCTGATTATGCTCGAAAACATCAAAGCCTACCAAGACGGCAAGCCGGTGAACGTAGTGAATAAATAACAGACATTACAGCATCTCTTCGCTGTATATCCCGGTGGAAGAGATGCTGTAACAAGCTCTGTATGGCAGGGTACCATAACAAAACAAACAAGCAAACAACATGGGAAAGTCCGCCGTAAAAGGTCTGTTCTACATCTGCCTGATAGCAGCAACATTTGTTTTGGCCACCATCACCATAGTGGCAGCCTTCTCAGGAAACGTGGCTCCGGTCGATTCCGCCATCATGCCATTACTGGGGCTGGCAGTGCCCGTACTCCTGATTGTCAATCTGATAACGGCACTCTGCTGGGCATTGGCCCATAAGCGCTGGGCACTGGTTCCGCTGGCGGCATTCTTCTGCAACTGGGGATATCTGACGTCTGTCTTCCAGCTCCACCTGCCGAAAGACAAAACCCCGGCAGGCAAGTATCTGAAGATAGCCACCTACAACATACACAACTTTGGAGGTGAGATTACCGGTTATTCCTGCAAGGAGATAGCCCGGTACATGCAGCAGGAGGGCGTGGATGTGCTGTGCTTCCAGGAGTTCGGAGACAACAGCGACTTCCCCACGGACAGCATACGGCGCATACTCTCGCATTGGTCACACGCGCTCATCCCTTCCGAAGACTCCAAAGGCGTACTGCCTATCGCCGTATTCAGCCGCTATCCATTGGCGAACCACCGTTTCATTACTTACCAGCGCAGCTCCAACTGTAGCATGATGTGCGATGTAGTGATGGATACGGATACCATACGTCTGATAAACAACCACTTGCAGACCACCAGCGTCAGCCAGAAGCGCAGGAAGTGGGAACGCGAGCTGGCCACCGACGACACCCGCCGCGAAGTCCAGGCAGCCAAAGATGCCGCAGGCACCCTGCACGAAAACTTCGTGAAACGGACCACACAGGCTTATGTCATCAGCCACTACGCCAAGGCCAGCCCCTATCCCGTGCTGTTATGCGGCGATTTCAACTCGATACCTTCCTCCTACACCTACCACCATTTGAGGAAAACCCTCAAAGACGGATTCCGCACTGCCGGAAACGGATACATGTACACCTACCGCTATGCCAAACGCATGTTGCGTATTGACTACATCTTCCACTCCCCCAGTCTGAAGGGTATTGCATACTACTCTCCGGACCTGGATTTGTGCAGCGACCACAATCCAGTGATTATGGAGGTTGAAATACAATAAAGTAAAGAAAGCCCAAAACAGCAAGGGCTATCCCGGAATTTCCGGGACAGCCCTTGCCTCATCATATTCCGCCATTCAGCGGAGGTTGTCTACATCCGGTTAGTTGAACACATAACGGATGCCGACTTGCAACTTCCAGCATTCGCTGTAGTTCTGATAGGTGTCGTAAGTCTTGGTAGGATATTCACCGTTCACCTTATACATGGAGAATACCGGAGTCAGATCAGTGACGCTCTTCACCCCTTCATACTTCAGGATTCGGTTGCTGTTGGAAACGGTGTTGGTCTTGGAGATACCCCATTTGGAGTTGATAAGATTACCCACGTTCATGATGTCGAAACTCAACTGGAAGCAATGCTTGGTCTTGCCAATCTTGAATTCAAAATCCTCCAGCAGACGGAAGTCAAAGCGGTGCACCCACGGAGCACGGGCAGCATAAGCCTCGGCATACTGTCCTTTGTGATTCTTCAGGTACGAATCCTGCTCTACGAATTTCCAGAAAGCAACGCGGTCTTCCTCTGTCTTGAAGTTGATTTCACTATCATCCTTCGGAATATACATCAGGTCGTTGTTGATGCCGTCACCGTTCATGTCATTGGTGTAGCAGAAGCTGTAACCGCCGGAAGAATAACCGGAATAGAACAGATTCAGGTGTGTGCCGCGAAGCAGGCCTTTGTGTCTGAAGGGAATGTAGTAGCCCACGGAAGCAATCACCTTGTCGGGAACCACATACTGTGAACGTTGTGCATCCACATAATTGGAACCGTCAATCGTGTTCAGTCCCTGCCAGGTAGAGATGGGGTCGCTGCCCGGAAGACCGGAAACTTCTTTGGACTCCGTGTGCGTATAGGCCAGCATCAGCATCAGGTCGTCCAACGGCTGGGCATTCACCGTGATGTTTGCCGTATAGCCGTAGCCTTTGGATGTATTGTCGAGCACCACGGCATTCTTGCCATTGTAATGCACGAAGTCGCCTGCATATTTCACATTCTTATCGGGGTTGTCATAAAGAGAATAAGAGTACACCATGCGGTTATCCGCACCATTGAAACGTTGCATACCTGTATGCAGCAGTTCCGTAGTTGTCACCTCTTTTCCATCAGCGCCCTTGACGGTGGTCAGCTTATTGTATTTCCATTCGTCGGGGTTCTTGATATTGATATTGTTGATGGTAACGGCATTCACATTCTTTGTAAACATGAACTCTCCCGTCACGGTCAAGGGGAAAGATACGGGTACCTGATAATCCACCGCGATAGACGACTTCCACACCTGTGGCATCTTGAAGTCTTTGGCCACACCCGAAATCTTGCTTCCCGCCACGTGTTTCTCAATCGTGGTGGGGAGGTTGAACTTGTCAATTATCTGGTTCATGTCCGTAATCATGCCACCTGCCAACTGATCCAGACGGGAATCGTGGCCCACCACTTTTCCATTGTCATATTGGGTCTTAAAGGTAACGGAGTTCTGTACCATAGAAGCATTGGTCGGCATATTGGTAAAGAAAACCAACGGCAGACGTCCCGTAAACACACCCGTACCTCCACGTACTTTCAGCGACTTGTCCTTGAACACATCCCAAACGAAACCTACACGGGGAGAAATCTGCCATCTGGAATCCGGCCACTTGCCGGTGTCGATGTGCTGCCCGTCGAAGTCAAGCTCATAGATGGCATCGTTTCTCTGGAGGTCGTCGTTGTCGAACATCAAGTTGTCGAAACGGATACCGTAGGTCAGTTTCAGACTGTTGCCGAGATTCCATTCATCTTGGGCATAGAAGCCAAGCTGGTTGAAGGTAACCTGGGCATTGGGGTTAGCCACGCCGTTGAAACCATAAGTCAAAGCGAATGATTCGGGAGCTGCGCCACTCAGGAAATCTTCCAGACTGTTGTAGCGATAGTATCCCGTACCGTTACGCATATAGGCGTTATTGGCAAACTGGTGCTCGTAGCTAAGGCCTGCCGTCAGCTTGTGGTTACCGGTGAAGAAAGTGAAGTTATCGGTAATGTTCGTAATCTTGTTCTTCACACCATTGTTGTAAGTGAACAGCTCGTAACCGGCGCTCATATACGGTTCCAGAATCTGGTTTCCATTCTCGTCCTTGCCTGCCATGATGTCAATGAAGGGGAAAGGAGAAGAATTGGTGCCGCGCATGTCCTCAATATTGGTGTAGGTAAACAGCAACTGATTGGAAATCTTATCGGTGAAACGACTATTCAAATCTGCCGCCCAAGACTGCACCTTGTTGTCCATAGAATACATGCTGTTGGCAAACGCCATAGACTGCGTACCTACGCGGTAAGTATTGTTCAAACGGTATCCTGTATCGGAAGAGTTACCGTTCGGTGCATTCCAAGCCGTATTCTTCGTATTGTTGTAGCGGAGACTCAAGCGATGGCGGTCCGTGATGTTCCAGTCGATGCGGGCCAGCAGCTTGGTGTTCTCCTCGTCGGCAGGGAAATTGGTGTAGGAGCCTGCATCATAGCCGTATTTGTCCTTCAGATGGTTGTACACCTTCTCCATGTCCGACTTCAGTGTACGGGACACCATACCTTTCGCATCTTCGCCGTCCTCGCGCGCGCGATACTTTATAACCTCTCCCGGAGTCTTCTCTTTTTCGTAGTTCACAAAGAAGAACAACTTGTTCTTGATGATGGGACCACCCAGCGTGAAGCCGTAGGTGGTCTTGGACTCATCGGAACGTGCTCCCAGGTCCTCGCCGTTGATGCGGTTACCACGCATGTCCTGGTTGCGGTAATAGGTATAGGCAGTACCTCTGAATGTGTTCGTACCGCTCTTGGTGATGGCATTGATGCCACCGCCGATGAAGTTCGTCTGGCGCACATCGAACGGGGCGACAACTACCTGCACTTCTTCGATGGCATCCATCGAGATGGGATTGCCGCCACCGGGAAGGTTGGAACTCAGTCCAAAGTTGTTGTTGAAGTTGGCACCGTCGATGGTGAAGTTCGTGGAACGTCCGTCACCTCCGGCAAAGCTCATGCCATTGGCGTAGGGAGAAAGGCGGGCGATGTCGCTGATACTACGGTTCACGGTAGGGAGCTGCGTTATCTGTGCAGAAGAGATGTTGGTAGTGGCACCTGTCTTTTCGGCGGTGAACTTGGTCTTGGCCGCCGTCACAATCACTTCGTTCAGCAGCTCAGAAGATTCGCTCATCTCTACGTTCAGGTTATACACCTCGCCCAGTTGGAGAGTGATGTCCTTATAAATAACTGTCTGATAGCCGATATAGGAAATCTCCACCCGATAGGGACCACCGGTGCGCATACCCTGGATGGAATAGCGTCCATCGACATTGGTCACAGTTCCGTAGCGCGAACCGGAAGGCTGGTGCACCGCCTGAACAGTAGCGCCGATAATGGGCTCATTACTTGCATCCGTCACCTTACCAGCCATAGAAGCTGTGGTGACCTGCGCATCTAGACCTACGGCGGCCAGTAACAGCAGCACCGTCAGTATAATTCTTACTCTCTTTAACATAATGTCTTTTAAATTAGTTTCTTAAAACGTTATATTTCTTAAAACATTGGCAAAGATACGCAAAATTATATATAAAGTTGTTACAACACGATTACATTTTTTTAAGCATTTATTCAATACAAGGCAGTATCACTGTGAAACGGCTCCCACGGCCTTCCTCGGACTGGAGTTCGATGCGTCCTCCCATCTTTTCGACGATGAGCACACAGATGGACAAGCCCAACCCGACGCCTTGGGAAAACTCGCTACGCTTGTAGAAACGCTCGAAAATCATCTTCTGCTCGCTGTGCGGAATGCCTATGCCGGTATCTTCCACATAGAGATGTACCTCGCTCATACCGGACGGACAGCAATACCCGAGCCGGATGCTGCCTTTTTTGCGTAAACTTGTTGGCATTGTTCAGAAAGTTGGTGAGTACCTGTGTCAGTCGCATGGGGTCTACATTCACCTGCACATCTTCGGAGGGAAATCCTTGAGGAACTGCAACGACGGCTGGATAAGCAGGCTATGCGTCTGATAGACGTCATCGAGCAGCCGGCGCACACTCTCCCGCTGAAAGGTGAACAAGAGGTTACCCGACTCGATGCGCGACAGTTCCAGCACATCGCCCACCAGCTTCAGTAGCAGTTTGGTATTGGTATTGATGATGTCCACAAACTCCTGCCGCTCTTCGTCTGAAAACTCCGGCTCATTGGCCAGCATGTCCGAGAAGCCGACAATGGCATTGAGCGGAGTGCGGATCTCGTGGCTCATGTTGTTGAGGAACGACTGTTTCAGTTCGGCCTGCTCCGCCAGCTCGCGGGATTCTATCAGCTCCTGCTCGTGGTCTTTCAGTTCCTGGATATTCTGCAGCAATCCGGCTATGATGGGTGCGTGTCCGGGGGTGTGGATGGTATTGTAGCTGAACTCCCACCACTGGAACTCACCGGTGAAGTTACAGCGATACTGCCCCTTGTGGTGCGTGCGTTCATGCCTTGCCGCTATGTTCTTGCGGAAGGCGGGTAAGTCGTCGGGATGGATGTAGGGAGTGATTTCATCGAGCAGAAGACGGCCGGGGCGATGATGAATAAGCTCGCAAAACTGCGAGTCGCAGGACACGGAATCTCCCTCCAGTCGCCAGGCGTAGGTAGAATTTCCTTCGATGGCCAGGCAGAGGGTCTCATGCTCGTAGAGGAGGTTTCGCAATGCCTCACGCTTGCGCCTGCGTTCGCGCAGCAGGCTAAAGGAGAGCAAGACTATCACCGTCAGCACGAAGACAGCGCCCAAGATGGAACCGATAAGTATAGGATAGCGATAGCGCTCCGAAAAAGGGATATACATCACAGTGTACTCTGCCGGAATGCTCTCGAGCGGGATACCATACTTCTGCAGCACATGCCAGTTCAGCACGTACTGCTTGGCGCATTCCGTCACCTGCTGCCGGGGCATCCGCCCTTCGAGGCGTTCCTTGATACCGGTCGCCATGTATCTTATCTGGCTTTCCAGTGGAGTGAAATATCCTCCCAGCAAGTAGTCGGCAAAGCCGAAGCCCTCGTTAATGGTCTGAAACGTGGGATTGTCGAAGAGCATGCCCACACGCTTGGTGGTATAGTCTCGCTTGGTGTAGAGCAGCAACGTATTGTCGCCGCGTCCCAGCCACATCAGATGGCGTATCGCTATGGAGTCGCTCGTCATGCGCACAATCTTCGTGGTGTCCAGCAACACGTCTATGTTCTGCCGTTTCAGTATAGGGCTGATAGTCTCCCTCTCGCGCACACGGTGATAGGAGGAACCGGCAAAGTAAGCACCCTCGGTAGAGGTCACGATGGCGAACCCCTGCCCACGGCACTGCTCATTCAACGCATGCCATATCTTGCGGTCCAGAAACACTTGTCCGTTCATCAGGCAGATGCGCGACTTTCCCATGATACTCTCTATCATGCGTATGGTACGCAAGTAATCGGGCGTGTCGGCATAGCCCGTGATGTTGGGGTATTGCAGGAGCAGAGATATGTTGGGATAGTTCACACCGCTGAACACAACGGGTATTTCATGCGCCAACGGGTGTCTGCATGCCATCAGCGCATAGGCAGCCTGGTCGTCGAGCACAGCTATCAACTCGGCTCCCCAGGCAGAGAGGTCGTCCACGAAACCGGCCATACGAAGGTTTTCTGCCTCCTCCATGTAGCGGTCGCAGTCCAGATAGTATTCGCGTACATCGCAGTCCAAGCCGAGAAGACTGAACTCTCTTTGCAACAGTTCCAAAGCCTTCGCAGCAGGTGGATAGCCCGGCTCGAAAGAGTGTATCAGCGCAATACGCCGCGTCTCCGCATGGGCAGGGTGTGCACACACGAGGCAGAGAGAAAGAATCAATATGTATCCGGCAACTGCCTTTATGTGCTTCATATCCGGAAGGTCCTTTTCGACTTGTATCAGCAAAGATACGAATGTTTTTTAAGAATAACGGACTATTCCTTCTGTTTCTGTAACAAAGAATACGTTTTCTTAAATCATTGACACATGCCAACTTATCTTTCAAAGGATTTACTGAATATCCCTGGAGAACCGATTCTTCGTCCAGTATCCAAAGTAGAGATCTATTTGTTATTAACCTTCGGCAACACCGCATTCAGTACCATATATCCCAACATACCGGCAACAATCGTTCCCAGCAATACACCAAACTTCGCCTGGTTCAGCAGATCCGGATATTCTCCTGCAAAAGAAGGTTGGCAATAATAAAGATACCGTAAAACCAATCCCCCCCAACAAGGATACTCCGGCAACACTTCTCCAATTCATTCCCGGAGGCATCGAGGACAAACCACTCTTGACCGCCAGCCAGGTGAATAGAAAAATACCGATAAACTTGCCAAGAAGCAATCCTGCAGCCACCGCTATACTAACAGCTCCAACAACGCCACCGCCTCCACTGAACACCACACCAGCATTGGCAAAAGCAAAGAGCGGCAGTATCACAAAGTTTACCGTACCATGCAAATTGTCTTCCAAGGATTGCAAAGGACTAATCACATAATCAGAAGCGCGTTCTACTTGTTTTAGAGTGGCAATCTGCTCATTGGTCAATATAATATTATCCGATTTGGAAACCGGAAAATCACCGATGATATCGCGGATACGCTTAATGTATTTCCCGGCATCCAAACGGGGACGAGCCGGTATCACAAAAGCCAGTATCACTCCGGAAATAGTGCTATGAATGCCCGACTGAAGGAACAAATACCAAATAATCAGCCCGATAAGTAGGAAAAATATCTTCTGTGTCATACCGAATTTCCCCATATAGTAAAGGAAGAAATAAAGGACAGCGGCTACAATTAGGTATCCGTAAGCCACTTCGGAGCTATAGAAAATAGCAATAACCAAAATACCGCCAATATCATCAACTACTGCAAATGCCGTCAGAAAAATTTTCAGACTCAGAGGCACCCGCTTACCCAGCAGACTGAGTACCCCCAATGAAAAAGCAATATCCGTAGCCATCGGTATAGCCATGCCGCGCGTTTCCGGAGTGCCCTGAACGACCAGAAGTGAATAGACAATGACCGGCACCAGCATACCGCCACACGCCGCTACAAAAGGTAAAGAGGCTTTACGAAAAGAAGAAAGTTCACCCACCAGCAGTTCCCGCTTTATCTCCAACCCCACAGCCAGAAAGAAAACAGTCATCAGGCAGTCGTTTATAAACTCAATCATTTTCAACGGATGACCGCCATGGGAGAACAAGTTGAAGTCTCCGATACGCAGATGCAGTTCCTGCAAAAGAAAGCCCTGATACAGCGGAGCCATCGGCGAATTAGCAATAACAGCCGCCAAAATAGCCATCAAAAACAGCAAGATGCTCGCCGCTATATTCAGCGACGAGAAGTTTTTCACAGTACGCAAAATAATCATAAAGAAGTATATTTGATTTAAGATTTCATCCTTTCGACATCAATCCAGCTTCAAGACTGCAAGGAACGCTTTCTGAGGTACTTCCACATTACCAATCTGTTTCATACGCTTCTTACCTCTCTTCTGTTTCTCAAGCAATTTTCGTTTACGACTCACGTCACCTCCATAACATTTGGCCGTTACATCCTTACGCACAGCCTTAATCGTTTCCCGGGAAATAATCTTGGCACCGATAGCAGCCTGAATGGCGATATCGAACTGCTGTCTCGGAATCAGGTCTTTCAACTTTTCGCACATCCGGCGTCCCAATTCGTAGGCATTGTCAAAGTGTGTCAAGGTAGAAAGAGCATCCACCGGCTCACCGTTCAGCAAAATATCCAGCTTCACCAGTTTGGAAGGACGAAAACCGTTGGGATGATAGTCAAAAGAGGCATATCCCTTAGAGATACTCTTCAATTTATCATAGAAATCGATAACTATTTCGCCAAGAGGCATATCATAGTATATTTCTACACGGTTACCTGAAATATATTCCTGCTTCACCAGCTCGCCACGCTTGCCCAGACAAAGAGTCATGATAGGGCCGATGTAATCAGTGGCGGTAATCACCGAGGCACGGATATAGGGCTCCTCAATACGGTCTATCATGGTAGGGTCGGGCATGCTGCCGGGGTTATGCACTTCAGTCATATTTCCCTGCTTGTCATAGATATTGTAGGAAACGTTGGGCACAGTGGTGATAACGTTCATGTCAAATTCACGGTCAAGGCGTTCCTGCACAATCTCCATATGGAGCAGCCCAAGGAAACCGCAACGGAAACCAAAGCCCAAAGCTAATGAAGACTCAGGCTGGAAAGTCAGCGAAGCATCATTCAACTGCAACTTCTCCAAAGAAGAACGCAAGTCCTCGAAATCTTCTGCCTCGATGGGGTACACACCGGCAAAAACCATCGGCTTCACCTCCTCAAAACCGGCGATGGCCTCTTCGCAAGGACGGGCAATATGCGTAATCGTATCGCCTACTTTCACTTCCTTAGAGGTTTTGATACCCGAGATGATATAGCCCACATCCCCCGTACGCAACTCCGGACGTGGCATCATTTCCATTTTGAGCACTCCGATTTCATCCGCATCATATTCCTTGCCTGTATTGAAGAATTTCACTTTATCCCCTTTACGAATCACACCGTTCACTATCTTGAAATATGCAATGATACCACGGAAAGAATTGAAGACAGAATCGAAAATCAACGCCTGCAACGGAGCTTCCTCGTCACCCTCCGGATGAGGGATACGCTCAATGACCGCAGCCAGAATCTCTTCCACTCCCATGCCTGTTTTGCCGGAAGCACGGATAATCTCATCACGCTTGCAACCCAACAGTTCGACGATCTCATCCTCCACTTCCTCGGGCATGGCGCTTGCCATGTCACATTTGTTGATGACGGGAATAATCTCCAAATCATGCTCAATCGCCATATAGAGGTTTGAAATGGTCTGCGCCTGCACTCCTTGCGAAGCATCTACAATAAGCAAGGCTCCTTCACAAGCGGCGATGGAACGTGACACCTCGTACGAGAAGTCAACGTGTCCCGGAGTGTCTATCAAGTTCAGAATATACTTTTCGCCTTTATATGTATACTCCATTTGTATGGCATGGCTCTTGATGGTGATACCTCTTTCCTTCTCAAGGTCCATGTCATCCAGCATCTGTCCGTTAGTTACTTGTATAGTATTGGTAAATTCCAGCAGACGGTCTGCCAAAGTTGATTTACCGTGGTCGATATGGGCAATAATGCAAAAATTTCGTATATTCTTCATTGTCAATAACTATCTATTAATTGGGTGCGCAAAGATAGTGAAACAGAGCAAATTAAAAAAATGCGTTGATAACATATTCATGTACCAACGCATCTTTTTATAACATTCCAATCAATTCCTTGCTTAGTTCAGCTTTACAAACAATTCGCCTTCCACTTCAGAAGTAGAAACCTTGTCTTCTCTTAACAACCAGCCCAATCCCAGGAAGAAGTCCTTGTCGATCAGTTTAGTTGCTTTCTTGATTTGCTTGTGAGTCAAGCCATCTGTGCCATTCAGTGCAGTCCAAATCTGTCCTGCAACATTACCAGCTTTTTCTTTTAACATTTCTATTTGCTTTTAGTTAAACGTTATCCTCATCTCCAAAGATAGAGATGTCGGTGTTTTTATATCGCTGCAAAGATAGGTATATTTATGTTATACAACACATTATTAGGCACTTTTTTTCTTACTAAGGGGTAAAAAAGTTCTTTTTTCTTACTTTGAGGACGTTTTTTCCAGGTATTCGGTCCAAATTTGGGCAGCTACCTCTACCATCCTGGCACACGGGCGTTTAGCATAATACTGCTCGGTACGGGCTTCCGGAACGGACGAACCTTCCGGTTTTCTCAACCCCAACAATTCAGCACATACCAAAGAGCCGTTTCGTTTCTTGAACTCAGCAGCCAGCTCCTGCACCAACGCATAGTTTGCCGCCTTACCTTCACGGTCCTTGCCTTCCACAGCTCCTTTTTCCAATCCGGCCAATAGGAACATGCCGCATGCAGCACCGCATGTCTGCCTCATACGACCTATGCCACCACCAAAAGAGGCGGACATCCGGAAAGCCTGCTCTTCTGTAAAGCCATACATATCTGCAAAAGCTCCCACTACCGACTGCGAGCAGTTATAGCCACTCTTGAAAAGCTCCACAGCTTTTTCTATTCTGTCTTTTGTTTCCATCATCATTATTCTGTAATTTCCAACAACATCGGACAATGGTCCGAATGAACAACGTCACCCAATATTCTCGCCTCCTTCAACATCGGGCGCACCGGTTCACTCACCATGCAATAATCAATGCGCCACCCTTTGTTCTTGGCACGTGAATTAAAGCGATAGCTCCACCACGTATATTCCTGCTTGTCGGGATGAAGCCAACGGAAGGAATCTATGAATCCCGCATTGAGAAAGCGCGTCATCCACTCCCGCTCTTCAGGCAGGAAGCCACTGTTAGTGGCATTCCTGATAGGGTCGTGAATGTCTATTGCCTCATGGCAGATATTATAATCGCCGCAAAGAATGAGTTTAGGACGCGTACGTTCCAGCTCCAATACATATTCCTGGAATTTCTCCAACCAGACCATCTTGAAGGCCTGGCGTTCATCACCGCTGGTACCGGAAGGATGATAAACACTCACAACGGACACATCGCCGAAGTCGGCACGGATAAAGCGCCCTTCGTTATCGTATTCTTCAATACCCATACCATATTCCACATGGTCCGGTTCTTGCTTGCTCAAAATAGCGACTCCGCTATACCCCTTCTTCTGTGCAGAATACAGGTAATGCTTATACCCCAAAGCATCCAGCGCCTCTGCCGGATACTGTTCCGGTTGCAGCTTTGTTTCCTGCAAACAAAGCACATCCGGCTGCTCTTGTGCCAGCCACTCGGGAAAACCTTTTGTCACGGCAGCCCTCAGCCCATTTACGTTATATGTAATAATCTTCATACTACTTATTTGATTTCTTAAAAATGAATTATTCAAGATGTCAACTCGGATACCAGCAGCATGATATTCAGCACAGTGACCACCGCAGCAATGGCATAAAGTACAAATGTACTCCATTTGCTGTTTACATACTGCCCCATCACTTTGCGCGAAGAAGTCAGTCCTACTTGCAGGAAAACCGTGAACGGCAGCTGGATGCTCAGTATCATCTGTGAAATCAGCAGTCCTTTGAACGGGTCTCCGATAAAGAAAATCAGCAGCAGCGCAATGCCCAGCGACAGAATCACCCCCACCTGCGAGTGACTATCTTTGATATGATAGGATTCTCCGAAAATACCGGCAAAGATAGAACCTGCCGCCATACCGCTGGTTATCGTAGAAGATATACCCGCCATCAGTAATGCCAATGCAAAAACCACGGCAGCACTGCTCCCCAGCAACGGCTCCAGCAAGGATTTGGCCTGCTGCAACTCTTCCACCTGAATACCGCTCTTAAAGAAAGTTGCCGCTGCCAGCAGTATCATGGCACTGTTGATGGCCCATCCCACAATCATAGAGAACAGCGTGTCGAACAATTCATATTTCAACACCTTACGGATGGACGCATCATCTTTCTTATTATATTCATGGCTCTGTATCACTTCCGAATGCAGAAACAGATTATGCGGCATCACCACCGCACCGAGTACACTCATGATAATCAGCATACTCCCATGCGGGAACGAAGGTGTCACCCACCCTTGTGCAGCCAGCGGCCAATCTATCTTCACCAGAAACAGCTCATAGATAAAGGAGAGCCCGATAACCGAAACAAAAGCAATGATGGAACGTTCTATCTTCTTGTAGGAATTAGTGAAAAGCATGACGACTACAAATACGGTAGTCAAGATAGAGCCCCATATGATGGGAATGTCAAACAGCATCTGCAAAGCGATGGCACCTCCCAATATCTCTGCCAGCGAAGTCGAGATGGAAGCCAGCACTGCTGTACCCAATATGGGACGCGATACCCAGGAAGGAGTATATTTGGTAGCGGCTTCGGACAAGCACAAGCCGGTTACAATGCCAAGATGCGCCACATTATGCTGCAATACAATCAGCATGATAGTGGATAAAGTCACGACCCACAGCAATGAATAGCCAAATTCAGACCCAGCCGCAAAATTAGACGCCCAGTTTCCCGGGTCAATAAAGCCCACAGTCACCAGCAGTCCGGGACCTATATATTTAAAAACGTCCAGACCGCCCAGATAGCGTTTGTGGTCTCTCCGTTTCAAGTCTTTAAAAAATATTCTTCATTGTGTCTGTTCAATTAAGAGCGTAAAAATACTCAAATAATAACAAATACCTCCATGTTAGGTTCAAAAAAAGCCCCTGGCATCTTTCAATGTCAAGGGCTCTCATCCATTCTTTCAGGCAGTAGGCTCAATACCCCATCTCGTGCAATGCCTTGCACAATTGGTCGGGGCAGGAAGTGGAACGTCTTCCGCAGCGAATTCCTTCCAAACGGGCAATCACCGCATCTACCGGCATGCCTTTCACCAAACGTGAAAGTCCTTGCAGGTTTCCATTACATCCACCCCAAAATGCCACTTCTTTCACAATACCATCTTCCACATTCAGTTCAATGTTACTGCTACACGTACCTTGCGTCTTGTATGTATATGTCATTATTCTCCGCCTTCTTCCGGTTTCATGTTAGTATAAACCGTCTGTACATCATCAAACTCTTCGAGACGCTCTATCATTTTGTCGATGGTTTCGCGTTGCTCGGGAGTCACATCCTTCATATCGTTCGGGATATAGGTAAACTCACCGCCGACATCTTCAAAATCCGCACTCTTCCAAAATGTTTCTGGATAGCTGCATAGCTTTCGGATCACCAATAAATAGTGATAGTACCTTCTTCTTCATCCTCTTCGTAGTCTTCCTCTACGTCATAGTCTATCAAGTCAAGAATGAGTTCCTCCATATCGATACCGTCTTTCTTCTTGAAAGTGAACACACACTTGTGGTCAAACAAGAAAGCCAGTGAACCCATTGTTCCCAAGTTACCGCCGAACTTGTTGAACACGGAACGCACATCGGCTACTGTACGGGTAGTGTTATCGGTCAGTGTATCCACAAAAACAGCTACACCGTGAGGACCGTATCCTTCATAAGTCATACCCTTATAGTCGCTCTGGTCCTTACCCATCGCATTCTTGATAGCACGTTCAATATTATCCTTCGGCATGTTTTCACGCTTACAAGTAGCGATAACCGAACGCAGTGTCGGGTTGTTTTCCGGCTCCGGACCGCCGGCCTTCACCGCAATAGCAATTTGTTTACCCAGTCTTGTAAAGGTCTTTGCCATGTGACCCCATCTTTTCAATTTGGCAGCTTTTCTATATTCAAACGCTCTTCCCATTGGAACTGTATTTTAAATTATGAATTATAAATTCTGAATAATGAATCAACGCAGCTTGGCATTCAATTTGTCCTCCAGGTTCTTCACTAGTTTGGACATAATCTTGTCAATCTGCTTATCGTTCAACGTGGCATTCTCATCCTGCAGCAAGAAGCTCACCGCGTAACTCTTCTTACCAGCTTCCAGATTCTTACCCTCATAAACGTCGAAGAGAGAGACCTCCTTCAGCAGCTTTTTCTCCGTCTCGTAGGCAATCTTCTCAATTTCCGCAAACTGCACTTTCTTGTCGAGCAGTAACGCCAAGTCGCGTTTCACGGCAGGGAACTTGGAGATTTCCGTATAGCTCACCTTCACATTGCGGATGGCCTTCAACAATTCTTTCCAGTTGAAATCGGCATAGTAAACCTCGTTGTCAATATCGAATGCCTTCAGCAGCTTCTTTGTTACAATACCGAAAGTAGCCAACCGCTTTCCACCCCTTGTCTGTACAGATAAACCGGCAGCATAGATGTCATCAGTCAGATTGCCGACAACCAAATCATGCATGTGCAGCCCCAATCTGGCAAAGACATTCTCAACGTATGCCTTCAGCTCATATACCGAGCTGTTCTCGTCCGGATGAGCCCATGAGTTGGCCACCCTCTTGCCAGTCACCCACAAACCAAGATGATAGTCTTCGGAATAAGCGGCAAGCACTTTCTCCGGATTCTTCTTTTCCTCGTTGAAGTGATAACAATTACCGAATTCAAAGAATTTCAGGTCTGCATTCTTACGGTTGGCGTTGTGCGAGATGCTTTCCAATCCACCGAAAAGCAGTGTCTGACGCATGGCATTCAAGTCTGCACTCAACGGATTCAGCAACATTACCAGATTCTTTGATGGATAAGACTCCAGATTGTCATAGTAAGCGGCACGCGTCAACGAGTTGTTCAGAATCTCATTGAAACCACAGCCCACCAGCTGCTCGGCAACCAGGTTCTGCAGTTTGTTGGATTTATCATATTCACCCTTGGTAGTCAGACAAGACTTCAAGGTAGTCGGAATCTCCACATTATTATATCCGTAGATACGCAGGATATCCTCTATTACATCGCAATCGCGCTGCACGTCCACACGGTAAGGAGGAACATCCAGTGTAAGCCCTTCGACTGTCTCGTCTACAATCTTCATTTCCAGACTTGTCACGATGCTCTTGATGGTATCCACCGGAATAACTTTACCAATCAGTGAGTTCACTTTCTCATAGGCAAGTTCCACACGGAAATCCTTGGCAGGAGCGGCGCACACATCTTTTATTTCAGAAGAAATGGTACCTCCGGCAAGTTCCTTTACCATCAAAGCAGCCAGCTTCAGGCAGTAAATAGTGGCATTCGGGTCAATACCTCTTTCAAAACGGAAAGAAGCATCTGTGTTCAATCCATGACGACGGGCTGTCTTGCGTACCCATGTCGGATGGAAGTAGGCACTTTCAAGGAACACATCCTTGGTGGTTTCCGTAGAACCGGAATCCAGACCGCCGAACACACCGGCAATACACATCGCCTCTTCCTTGTTGCAAATCATCAGGTCGCGTTCGTTCAATTTACGCTCCACGCCATCAAGAGTTACAAATGGAGTACCTTCCGGCATGGTCTTTACAATCACCTCACCGCCTTTAATCTTATCTGCATCGAAGCAGTGCAGCGGCTGGCCGAAAGCATGGACGATATAGTTGGTAATATCCACCACATTATTGATAGGACGCAGGCCGATAATACGCAACTTGTTCTGCAACCATTCGGGGCTTTCTTTCACTGTAACCCCTTTCACCGTAACGCCGGCATATCGGGGACATGCCTCGCTGTTCTCTACAGTTACTTTAATATCCAAGTCGTGATTTTCTACCGCAAAAGCGTCTACCGAAGGTTTCTTCAAGGTAGCCTGCTTACCGTTCTGTATCAAGTAGGCGTACAAGTCGCGTGCCACCCCATAATGTGAGCAAGCATCGGCACGGTTGGGAGTGATGTCCACTTCCAGCACGTAATCGCTCTTGATGTTATAGTAGTCCTTGGCAAGCGTACCCGGAACAGCTGTTTCCGGCAGTACGATGATGCCTGCGTGGTCCGTACCGATACCGATTTCATCTTCAGCACAAATCATGCCGACAGATTCCACGCCACGAAGTTTTGATTTCTTGATGGTAAAGCACTCGTCACCGTCATACAGTTTTGTACCCAACGTGGCTACTACCACTTTCTGTCCGGCAGCTACATTCGGAGCGCCGCATACAATCTGCACGGGTTCACCTTGTCCCAGGTTCACCGTAGTGATGTGCATATGGTCTGAGTTAGGATGAGCTTCGCATGTCAGCACTTCGCCGATGACCAGTCCTTCCAGTCCGCCTTTAATGGTTTGCACCTCTTCCACACTTCCCGTTTCCAGTCCGATGGAGGTCAGTGCCGCAGCAACTTCATCCGGTGTCAAATCGAAATCGACATACTCTTTCAACCAATTATAAGAGATATTCATATCATTATATTTTTATTGTTTCCAAAAGTGACCTGCAAAGGTAATAAGATTTTTTGGTTGGCAGGGAATTATAAATGAAGAAAATAACAAAAAGGCGATGAAGTGCTTTTCCTTCACCGCCTTTCTCCTAATATTCTATATAAATCTACAATTTATACATTCATTGCATTGGCGCCTAAAGCTCCCAATATGGCGGAAGCAACAGCTATCACTACCTTCAAAATCTTGTCCCAAACGTTCTTTTTCATAGTCTTAATCTTTCAAAATTAGTAAATACATCTTATCCTAACGGGTTCTCTCCCTGGTCACCGTCGGAACCGCCACCGGAATTACCACCATCACCGGCATCATCCTTACCGTCAGTCACCACTCCCGTCCATTTCTCAAACTCCACACCCTGGAGCATGGCACGCGTAGTGCCGATGGCAGCCGGGCGCGTGTATTCCGGAGTAAACTGGCAGCGCAAAGCAGTCACCTGATTGGGATTCACGTCTTCAGATTTGACCACTCCCTTACCTCGCGTACGGGCCTTCATGGTGAATGTGCCCAGGCCATCCAGACGCACCGTACGGCTGTTCAGCAACTGGCTCCTCATTACCGTCATCAGGTTACGGATTACATTATGTACGTCACCCGGAGTCAGGGAAGACTTCTCGGCAATCACCTCAGCCAGCTGTTGTGCATCCACGGCTCTTCCCACTTTCTTCAAACTCAGATGCCAAAGTTTGGCACCCTCTTTTGTCGCCAGAGACGACTGTCTTGCATAATAAAATAAAGGCATAGTTTCTTTCTCCCTTTTTACATTTTTAATTCAACATGGTTTTTAATCTCGTTTTGTTGATCAACAATGCAAAGGTGAGGATATATTTGCCTGTAAACAAAGAAAACAGCCTCGCTGAAGCTGTTTTCTGAGATAAGTTCATAAAGTATTGATTTACAAGCTGACAGATTAGGCAAGCCAACTTAATCAAGATATCCTACGATGATGATTGCCTGTACTGCCATATAGGTCAAAGATACTATGACATGGGGAATCTTCAGCTCATTCGCCATAATCTGATAAGATGTTTGCGATGCGGTAGTCCGATATTCTCATGAAGCATCAGGCGGTGAATATTTGGCACGCTTGCAGAAATTGAAGAAGCAGAAGACTAGAACGGAACAGACAACGGTATAGATGAAATCCGCATTGACAAACGTATTGGCAACCGACAGCGTTGTCAAGGTCGTAGTTAAAAAAGCTGTATTTTCATCTATTATTTTACTATGGCCTCTTTTATACACTCCACGATATAATATACATCTTCATCAGTCACCCACGGCCCGGCAGGAAGGCACATACCGATTTTAAAAATAGCTTCGGATACCCCATTGATATAAGCCGGAGCATCCTTATAGACCGGCTGCTTGTGCATCGGTTTCCAAACCGGGCGTGCCTCTATTTTTTTGCCAAGCATAAAAGCACGCAAAGCCTCCACATTCTCGTTGGGCTGGCAATCTGTTGTAGCACAATCTACGGCATGAATCACACCTGCAGCACCACCTACGGCAGTCCTGACAACATCCTTATAAGCATTTTCCTGCCCTTTGATGCGAAGTGAAGAATCCAGAGTGATTGTACAAAGCCAGAAATTAGAGTCATAATCAGCCGAAGGAGCTTCATGCAGCAATACCCCCTCCACATCCTTAAGCAGTTCCTTATAGAGAGCCTGCACATGTCGGTGATGTGCAATATGCTTATCGGCAACGGTCATTTGACCACGACCAATACCTGCACATATATTACTCATGCGATAGTTATACCCTATCGCCTCATGCTGGTAATAAGGATAAGCCTCACGAGCCTGCGTAGCATACCACATGATTTGATTCTTGCTTTCGGCATCTTTACAAATCAACGCACCACCGCCACTGGTAGTAATCATCTTGTTACCGTTAAAGCTCAGCACCCCGAACTTGCCGAACGTCCCCAGTACCTGTCCCTTAAAACGGGAGCCAAAACCTTCGGCAGCATCTTCCACCACTGGAATAGCATACCTATCGGCTATCTCCATGATACGTGTACAGTCATAGGGCATGCCATACAATGCCACAGGAACAATAGCTTTTGGCTTTTTGCCAGTCTTGGCAATGCGGTCTTTGATGGCTTCTTCCAACAGTTCCGGAGACATGTTCCAAGTTTCTTTCTCAGAATCCACAAATACCGGAACAGCCCCCAGATAAGTGACCGGATGCGAAGACGCACAGAATGTGAAGCTTTGTACAATCACTTCGTCACCCTGTCCCACTCCGCAAGCCAACAGAGCCAAATGTACTGCCGCCGTACCGGCCGAAAGTGCCACCACTTCCTTGCCTTCGCCTACAAAACGTTTCAAATCCTCTTCAAAAGCATTCACGTTAGGACCGAGAGGAACCACCCAGTTCGTATCGAAGGCTTCTTTTACATATTTCTGTTCAATACCCTCCTCGCTCATATGGGCAAGGCAGAGATAAATGGTTTTATCCATAAATGTATATGTGATTATTTAATGATCAGACTTCGGATTCCTCACATAGTGGGGAATAAAAAATGAAAGAAAGAAGTTTACAGATCCTTTCCAAGTACTGTGTAGATAATGATTTTGATGTCATTCCAGAAGGACCAATTATCCAAATATTCTATATTTATCTGTACTTTATCCGGGAATAATACCGCATCATTATATTTTTGAGGATTCTCCTGTTCTGCCAATATCTCTTCCTCATTCCGGTATTTTTAAACTTGCAGGACCTGTAATTCCCGGTTTCAAAAGAAGCATCCGCCTATTCTCTCCTTCAAGTTTGTCAGCATAACCGGGAACATCGGGACGGGGGCCGACAAGACTCATGTCACCTATCAATACATTCCATAATTCCGGCAATTCATCCAGTTTATATTTCCGCAATTTGGCTCCCAAAGGAGTAATGCGGCTTTCTCCTTTCACAGATACGGAGCTTCCCGAATGGCCGACAGTCATAGATCGGAATTTGTACATGGTAAACAATTGCCCCGTGTTGTCCGACCCTTCTCTGCTTAAAGATTATAGGACCACCGGGCATCTTGATGCGAATCAGAATACCAACTACAATCAAAACTGGAAACAAGAAGACTAGACCGAAAAACGAAGCGGTACGGTCCAAAAATGGATTTTAGGAGCATAATTTAAATTGTAAACACAACTTCCCATTCTGTCTATTTTCACTTCCCATAACCGATGCATTTATAGATTCCTACTAACGACCCATACCCATAAGAAAGATGCAGCACCACAAAAGATAAAAGCAAGTAAGAAATACTGATTTTACTACGCAAATTTATAGACATACTGATACAGAAAAGAACCAACAGATAGGATAATAATGAAAGAAATGAAAGAAAAGCGAACGGAAGATAAAACAATGCCGCAAACAACGGAAGAAGTAAAGACAGCAAAAACACCAACGGAATAAAATGCCTTACCGACAAAGATTTCAATTGCCTTGTATAATACACCGTCAAGACATTCCATTTTCCGTTAGAAAAATTATTCCTTGCCAATCCTTTAAACGTCTCACGAGCCAAATAGGTACAATAAGTTTCGGGCACAATACAAATGCGACCACCACCATGTATAATACGCTTGTTTAGCTCAATGTCCTGATTACGTATCAAGCGTTCATCATAGTAACCATATTTCTCAAACACCTTCCTGCGCCAACACCCAAAAGGCACGGTTTCCACATCCATTACCTTGTCCACACCCAAACGAAACGTGGAATTCCCCACACCAAACCTATTACTCAGTACCTCGCGTATGGCAAGTGTTTTAGGAGTCTTGTTCAATACGTCCGTCCTGCAAGCAGCCCCCACATTGTCCGCATTCAGTTCATAAAGTTTCTTCACCAAAACCCCAAAATAGTTCGTCGGATAACTGGCATGGGCATCCAGGCGCATCACTACATCTCCTTTGGATGCCCGTATACCAATGTTCATCGCCACCGGAACAATCTTTTTGGGGTTGTCTATCAATTTGATAAACGGATATTCACGGGCATATTCCAACACCCTTTCACGGGTTCCATCCCGGCTCATGCCATCCACAAAGAGCACTTCGAGCTGCTCTTTCGGATAATCCTGAAGCAAAACAGATTGAATGCATACATCAATGTATTTCACTTCATTATATATAGGACAAATTACGGAAAGCATATTTTTCCTACAATCTTCCGTCTATTTGGTTCTTGGGTAGAATGCCCTTCACATCATACACTACTCCATTCTCCGCCTTCAAGAAAGCGCGAGCATCCAAATCCTTGAATTCATTGTGTGCAACCCCGAAAATCACGGCATCAAACTTCCCTTCCAAACTTTCCATATCTCCTTTGGAAATTCCGATACCATATTCATGCTCTACGTGCGCTTTGTCCGCCCAAGGATCATAAACTGTAATGTTTTGAAGTATATTCACGCAACGTGCTGTAAATATCCACAATTTTAGTATTTCGGATGTCAGGGCAGTTTTTCTTTGAACGTGATGCCTAACAACAGAATCCTGGCATCTTTCACCAATACCCCCTTCTTGTTCATCAGCTTAATCACTTGATTGGCCACATAGTCACCCATACCATCGTTCAAGCGACGTGCCGATGACATCACACGTGGCAATACCCCATACACTTGCGCCTTCTGAATCAAATAATAAGGATCCACGCTAATACAATGACCGCCTACCAATCCCGGCTTCAACTTAATGAAGTTTCCATTTGGAAGCAGCGGCCTCTATCACATCGTTCGTATCGATACCCATCGCATTAAAGATCTTTGCCAACTCGTTCATAAACGCAATATTCACATCTCGTTGCGAATTTTCAATAATCTTCGAAGCCTCTGCAACTTTGATAGTCGGTGCTTTATGAGTGCCATTTACCAACACAGAATTATATACATCATCTACTATATTGGCAATCTCAGGGGTGGAACCGGAAGTCACCTTCTTTATTTTTTCCACCGTATGTTCTTTATCGCCCGGATTGATGCGCTCGGGAGAATACCCCGCAAAGAAATCTACATTGAATTTCAGGCCTGATACCTTTTCAACCACCGGCAAACACTCCTCCTCTGTAACTCCCGGATATACCGTGGACTCATACACCACAATATCCCCTTTAGAAATCACCTTGCCTACCGTTTCACTAGCCCCCCACAAAGGTTTCAAGTCGGGACGATTGTCCGCATCAACAGGTGTAGGTACTGCTACTACATAAAAATTACAATCCTTTATATCTTCCAATTTCGTAGTACATACAAAACCATTATTTCTGATGGCATCCTGGAGCAAATCATCCGCTACTTCCAGTGTGGCGTCATGACCGGACATCAACGCATCTACACGCGATTGATTCATATCGAAGCCTAGCGTTTTATACTTTGTTGAGAAAAGTCGAGCCAAAGGAAGCCCTACGTAACCGAGACCGATTACGGCAATTTTAATTGAGTCCATAATTATATTCTAATGTTTTATAATAATTTTAATGAATCTATCCTAATGAATTAATCTAATCACATCACGTGCTATATTATCCCATGAGAAACGATAAAGTGATTTTCCTATCGGTTCATATTGTTCATATTCATCTATCAACCGACATATAGCTTTTTTTAATAGAGTTCTCATCATAAGAATCAGCCGCCTCACCAATCTTTTCTTTTAACGTACCATCAATACCTTGTCCTCGAGTATAAAGAATAGGTAGCCCTTGACTAAGTGCCTCGATATAAACCAAGCCAAAAGTCTCACTATGCGAAACCATCACAAAAATATCAGATTCAGCAAACACTTTACATAAATCTTTTTTATCTAATATTTTTCCCTTAAACGTAAACAATTCCGGATGAAGCTTACAATATTTCAAGACCCTTTCATGTTGATTACCTCCTCCGCCAACCAATGTAAGATGTAAACCCTCATAACGAGATGAAAGATTTTCAACGACTTTCATTGTAGCAAGAATATTCTTATTATCATTAAACACCCCTATAAAAAGTAAACTTCTTGGAATCGACGAAACATGTTTACTTTTCGCATGCTCTATCCAATAAGATTCAATTCCATTAGGAATAATTTCCATCTTTCCTTGAACACTTTTTTTTTACAGGAAGCATTATTTTCTTTTGAAAAAAATGCCGAGAAATAGCCTCTGTTATAAATGTCACCTTATGCGCACATCTTAACACATTCCAAGCTAATGGCCAGACATGAACCATATATTTCATATAAAAATTAACATCAGTCGCCCTTACAGCTATTACATAGGGAATACTATAATTCTTATATAACCGATATGCTACTGCCCCTTCAGAAAACAAAGTAGCAGCATAAACCATATTTACACTCTGTATATCAATATGACTAATTAGCCATGAAGTCTTCCGTTCTATTTTAAAGAAAAAGTCATACTTGTATTTTTGGGCTGATTCATCTAATTTATACAATAACGTCTGATAATTTATTCCTGTATATGTTGAGCGTAAATCATTTGAAAGAATATTATTTCGTAATACCGCATACAC
>ENA-OQBL01000282-OQBL01000282.1-human-gut-metagenome-genome-assembly--contig:-NODE-282-length-28892-cov-3.210881_pt1 | contig 28892 bp, 29 predicted proteins | sample MGYA00242747_ERZ504553 | MGnify/ENA primary metagenome ERZ504553 (study PRJEB26092, sample SAMD00036240) | human gut metagenome | host: Homo sapiens | study: EMG produced TPA metagenomics assembly of...
ACAGATTGACATTGAAGCTACGGAAGGTATGGAGTACGAGTTCCTCTGCGTAACCAAGGGTGGTGGCTCTGCCAACAAGACTTATCTCTACCAGGAGACAAAGGCTATCCTCAACCCCGAAACATTGGTTCCCTTCCTTATCTCAAAAATCAAGACTTTGGGTACGGCAGCTTGTCCTCCCTATCACATCGCATTCGTTATTGGCGGTACCTCTGCCGAAAAGAACTTGCTGACTGTGAAACTGGCTTCCACTCACTTCTACGATAACCTACCCACTACCGGCAATGAATTCGGCCGCGCTTTCCGCGATGTGGAACTGGAGAAGCTGGTACTGGAAGAAGCTCATAAGATTGGCCTCGGTGCCCAGTTCGGCGGCAAGTATCTGGCTCACGACATCCGCATCATCCGCCTGCCGCGTCACGGTGCGTCCTGCCCCGTGGGTCTGGGTGTTTCCTGCTCTGCCGACCGTAACATCAAGTGTAAAATCAATAAAGAAGGTATCTGGATTGAAAAGCTCGACAGCAACCCGGGTGAACTGATTCCCGAAGAACTCCGTAAGGCCGGTGAAGGCGACGTGGTGAAGATTGACTTGAACCAGCCGATGGCCGATATTCTGAAGGAACTGACCAAGTATCCGGTTTCCACCCGTTTGTCTCTGAATGGAACCATCATCGTAGGCCGTGACATCGCACACGCCAAGCTGAAAGAACGTCTGGACCGTGGCGAAGACCTGCCGCAGTACATCAAAGACCATCCCATCTACTACGCCGGTCCTGCCAAGACTCCTCAAGGCATGGCTTGCGGCTCCATGGGCCCGACTACTGCCGGACGTATGGACCCGTATGTAGACCTCTTCCAAAGCCACGGCGGCAGCATGATTATGCTTGCCAAAGGTAACCGCAGCCAGCAAGTGACAGATGCCTGCCAAAAGTATGGCGGTTTCTACCTGGGCTCTATCGGTGGTCCTGCCGCTATCTTGGCACAGAACAACATCAAGAGCATTGAGTGCGTGGAATATCCCGAGCTCGGTATGGAAGCTATCTGGAAGATTGAGGTGGAGAACTTCCCTGCATTTATCCTGGTGGACGATAAGGGCAACGACTTCTTCAAGCAACTGAAGCCCTGGAATTGCAGCAAGTAAAACAGAAGCCTTTTAGAAAGGCATAATATAAGGAAAGCCGTAACGGAGAAAATCTTGTTACGGCTTTTTTGTTTTGTAGAGGAAAACAAAGTGTTTCGCGGCATAGAACACTCTGTTTCATCAAGCAAAACAAACTGTTCCTTTATGTTGAAACAAATTGTTTCTTCCTATTGAAACAAACTGTTCTTTTATGTTGGAACAAATTGTTCTTCCCTATTGGAACACTCTGTTCTGCCTTGATAAAACAGATTGTTCTCTATAGGAGAATAAAACTGAAACTCGTTTGTTGTCGTATTTTTGTTACATTCTCCTTTTCATTTCTCGGTTAACTTCTTTATCTTTAACCCTCCAAACAACCAATTTAATAAAACATGGAACCAACTCTTACACGACAAACTCCGGCACAACACATCGTATGGCTGGATGTGGTACGCCTTGTTGCAATGTTTACAGTAGTTTGCTGCCATTGCACAGACCCTTTTAACTTCTATCCGGGCACATCGCCCGACATTGTTGACATCAAGTTCTGGGGAGCTGTCTACGGTGCGGCGCTCCGTCCTTGCGTACCGCTTTTTGTAATGATTACCGGTGCATTGCTGTTGCCGGTACGGGGTGACGCCTCGGCATTCTACAAGAAACGTATCCCCCGCGTATTCTTTCCTTTCCTCATCTGGTCTGTGATTTACAATCTGTTCCCCTGGATAACGGGACTGCTGGGAGTGGATCCGAAAGTGATTCTGGATTTCTTCCCTTATTCGGGTGAGGAAGTGATGCGCCAGTCTCTGGCAGTGAGCCTGGGATATATTGCAGAAATGCCTTTTAATTTCTCTCTATTGGATGTACACATGTGGTATATCTATCTGCTGATAGGGCTTTATCTCTATCTTCCGATATTCTCGGCATGGGTGGAGAAGGCCTCGGAACGTGCCAAACTATGGTTTCTTGCAGCATGGGGAGTGACACTGCTGCTGCCTTATTATACCGAGTTTGCCGCTCCGTACCTTTGGGGGACTTGCTCGTGGAACTCGTTCGGTATGCTGTATTACTTTGCCGGTTTTAACGGCTACCTGTTGTTGGGCCATTATCTGAGGAACCATAACTGGACGGGCCGGCAACTCTGTGGCATCGGCATTCCCATGTTTGCCATTGGCTATGTCGTGACATTCCTTGGTTTCCGTCGTATGACCTCCTTGCCGGATTTTACGGATGAGATGCTCGAACTCTTCTTCACCTACTGTTCGCTGAATGTAGTAATGATGACCATCCCCGTGTTTATGCTTTGCAAGCGGGCCAATTTCCGTTCGGAGCGCATCAAGAAAGCATTGGCAAACTTGACGCTCTGTGGTTTTGGAGTCTATATGATACACTATTTCTTTACCGGACCGAGCGTAGTCTTGATGCGTGCTATCCATGTTCCTATCTATCTTCAGATACCTTGTGCCGCAGTCGTCGCTTTCTGTACTTCCTGGTTTCTGGTGGCAATGGCATACCGTTGTTTCGGGAAGCGGACCAAGTGGGTGCTGGGGTAGTTTGGATGAAAGATTGTTTATCTTTAAAGGAGGAGATTTAGGGCTTATTATTTCCTCCAGATTCTCCACATATAGTAAGCGCAGTGCGTGAATGCGAAAACAAACGAGATAATCAGCAGCACTTTGCTTTCTCCCCATCCCACAGTCTGTTGGTGCCACAGTCCGGTGATGACACAAAGAACGGCAAGGATAAGTCCAATCATGTTCAAGGCCACCTGCCCGTGGCGGGTGGCGCCTCCATGCTCCAGCTTACTGTGCTTCATGCCGTAGCCCACGTAGATGTCCAGGCCGATGAGCATCCACAGCACCAGGCGTATCCATGTATCGGCAGGAAGGAACAACATCATGCAAAGGCAAGTAAGAATACCCAGTATGGGGATAAGTGGAACAAGTGGGGTTTTAAAGGAACGGGGCACGTCAGGCATGGTTCTGCGTACTACCAGTACAGCGGCACAGACCAGCGTGAAGGCCATCAGCGTGCCGATGCTTGTCATCTCTCCGGCCAGCCGTGCGGGTACAAAAGCTGCCAGCAGGCCCACAAGTACCATGAAGAGCAGGTTGCTGCGTGCCGGAGTACGGAACTTTTCGTTGATATGCGAGAAGAAAGGAGGCAGCAGCCCGTCATGGCTCATGCTTAGGAATACGCGGCTCTGTCCCAGCAGTGTCACCATGATGACGGAGCAATATCCGAACAGAATGGACAGCACGATGGCACGGTTCAGCCAGGGATAGTCCGGCTGGATGATACCTGCAGCATCAGCCTGCCCCATGTGCTCTATGGCTATGGCAACGGGAGCAATGCCTTGCTGTCCGCTGAAGGCGGTGTAGTGTGCCACTCCCGTCATGACGTGGGCAAAAACCATATAGAGCACGGTGCATACCAGCAGGGAGACCAGAATGCCGATAGGCATGTTCCGCTTCGGGTTCTTCGTCTCTTGGGCGGCTGTGCTCACAGCGTCGAACCCGAGGAAGGCGAAGAATACGATGGCCGCCCCTCGCAGGATGCCGGAGAAGCCATATTCGCCCAGCACGCCCGTATTGGCAGGGATGTAAGGTGTATAGTTGTCGGTATTGATGTATTTCCAGCCGAGTATGACAAAAATCAGTATGACGGAAACCTTCAGGAATACAATGAAGCCGTTGAAGATGGAGCTGCCTTCCGTACCCCGTATCAGGAAGAGGCTCATCAGCACGACGATAAGGAAGGCGGGGATATTTACGACTCCGCCATCCCAGGGACAGGCGGTGAGGGCTTGCGGTAGATGTATGTCCAGTCCCTCGAGAAAGACGACCAGATAGCGGCTCCAACTGATGCTTACTGTGGTTGCGGCTACGGTGTATTCCAATACCAGGTCCCACCCGATAATCCAGGCGATGAGTTCGCCCATCGTGGCATACGAGTAGGTGTATGCGCTGCCGGCTACGGGTATCATGGACGCAAATTCCGCATAACACAGTCCGGCGAAGCAGCATCCCAGTGCGGCAATGGCAAAGGACAGTGTGATGGCCGGTCCCGTATAGCCTGCCGCCACCGTTCCGGTGATGGAGAATAGACCCGCTCCGATGATGACTCCCACGCCCAGGGCAACAAGGCTCCACGGACCAAGTACACGTTTCAATGTTTTCTTTCCGGAGGCATTAGCCTCCGCTTGCAGTGCCTCGAATGGCTTTCTGATGAATAATCCCATTATGCTTCAATTCTGATAAATCGGGCGCAAAGGTACGGATTATATTGCTTATTCCATATAGCGCGCTACTTTTCCACTGATTTGCAGTAGGGAGATTTCACATAATTTGGTATCATATTCTGCGGAGAGAATACGTTCTTCTGCATCCAGCAGACTCTTTTGGGCTTCGCGCATCTCGATTCCCGAGAGGTTGCCCAGCATATATCGTTCCATGGCAATCTCGTGGTTCTCCTTGGCAGCGACAAGGTTCTGGCGTTCAAGGTTCAGCATTTGCAGGTTGTTTTGGTAGGCCTGCCATAGGTTGCTGAGGTCGGCGCGCAGGGCTTGCTCCAGTTGCTCCCGTTCCAGGCGAGCGTTCTGCACGGCAATGCGGGCATTCTTGCGTTCGCGGCGCCGGTTGCCGTCGAACAGATTGAAGCCGACCGTGACGCCGAAGTTCAGACCGAGGTTGCTGCGGCGGCTGTTGGCAGAGATGTCATACTTGTTGAGGGTGTAGCCGTATCCGCCGTTCATCTTCACGTATGGGTAGTCGCGCGAGCAGACTTTCTTGTAGTCCAGACGGGCCAGGGTATTGTTCTGTTCGGCACGTAGCAGTGAGGCGTTGATGGCGAGGGTGGCGTTCCACAGCTCCTCGAAGTTCAGGGAGGCGGTCACGTTGATGAGGCTGTCTTGTATGATAAACGGCTGGTCTACATCTTTGTTTGCCATGAGTTCGTTCAGCTGGATACGTGAGGTGTGCAGCAGTTCCTGCTGTTTCATGTATTGGGCACTGTCGGCATTGAAGTCCACTTTGGCCTGCTGGTAGTCCAGGCGCGAGAAGTTACCGATGTGGTAACGCTCTTCCACAATGCGCAGGCGCTCTTTGGATAGCGATACGGCATAACGGAAGTTCTTCAAGCGGATTTTCTGCTGCACATAGTTATAGTATTCGGCGGCTATGTTGGCTATCAGGTCCTCGATGGCGATGCGCGTATTGGTCTCGCCTTGGCGTTCCAGCTCCTTGAGCCGTTGGTAGTTGGCGGTAATGTTGAAACCGTCGAAGATGGTCCAGTTCAGGTTGATGCCTGCATCGAGAGTTTGGTCAAACACTCCGTTGTCCTTGGTTGTCTCTCCGGTGGCTCGGGCTTTGGTCTCGGTATTGTCTATGGTTCCCTTGTAGCCGGCGGAGAGGTCCAGTGTGGGCAGGTAGCCCGCATTGCCCAGTGTGGCGTTGTTCTTGCTGACCTGCTCTTCATTGCGGACAATGCGCAGGGAGTAGTTGTTCAGCAATCCCTGCTCCAGGCAGGACTTCAAGGTGTAGGTAGGCGCAGGCTGTGCATAAAGGCCCAGCGCTGTGCAGGCAGTGGCTATGAAAATTAAAACAATGCGTTTCATTCGGTCTTCAGTTTACTTCGGTTCGTTGATACATAACTATATATGGCAGGCACGATGTACATCGTCAGTAGTGTGGAGATGAGCATGCCGCCTACGACGGCAGTACCCATGGCGATGCGCTGGTTGCAGCCTTCGCCGGTGGCGTAGGCAAGCGGTATCAGTCCCAGGATGGTGGAAGCACTCGTCATCAGGATGGGGCGCAGACGTTGCAGGGAGGCGTCCTTGATGGCTCGCATCTTGTCTTCACCCGCTTCCTGCTTCTGATTGGCAAATTCCACAATCAGGATACCGTTCTTTGCCACCAGACCAATCAGCATGATAATACCAATCTGGCTGAATATATTCATCGTAATCCCCCCGAAATACATGAACACCAGTGCGCCGGCAATGGCGAGAGGCACCGTCAACATGATAATCAGCGGGTCCTTGAAGCTTTCGAACTGGGCGGCCAGAATCAGGTAAATCAGCACGATGGCCAGAATGAAGGCGAACATCAGACTGGAGGAACTCTCCCTATACTCTTTGGAGTCTCCGGTCAGTGCGGTGCGGAAGGTCTCGTCCAGCGTCTCCTTGGCAATCTTGTCCATTTCATCCAGACCTTGTCCGATGGTCTTGCCGTCCGCCAGTCCCGCGGAGATGGTGGCAGAAACGAAACGGTTTGTAACGGTACAGTTTCGGAGGTGCGATGCCGCCGGTAAGCTCAATCAGGTTGTCCAGCTGTACCATGTTCCCGTTGTCGCTTCGGATATAGATGCCTTTCAGGTCGGCGGGCTTGTTGCGTTGCTGGCGGTTGATTTCGCCTAATATCTCGTATTGCTTTCCGTTCATGTAGAAGTAGCCCATGCGCTGTCCGCTCAAGCCGTATGCAGGGTTTGGGCAATGTTCTTGGTGCTTACGCCCATGATGCTCGCCTTGTCACGGTTGATGTTGATGCGCGCTTCAGGCTTGCTGAACTTCAGGTTTACGTCTGCCATCTGGAATACCGGATTTTCGTAGACCTTCGTCATGAACTTGGGGAGCACCTCCTGCAATTTCTCGATATTGGTTGCCTGCAATACATACTGCACGGGCATACCGCCGCGCCGTCCTCCGAATGAGGAGGACTGCTGTACGAAAGAGCGTGCCATGGTCTTTTTCTGCACTGCCTTCGACAACTTTTCGGCAACCTCCATCTGGGTATAGTCACGGTCTTTCATGTCTTTCAGTGTGATACGTACGTTACCGCTACCACTGGACACACGCGCCGTGACCGCTTCTGCATCCGGGATAATGGAGTCCACCAGATGATTGATGTCTTCGGTATAGTCGCGGATATATTCGTAAGTCACTCCTTCGGCACCCATTGTATTGATACTGATTTGCGAACGGTCCTCCAATGGCGCCATTTCAGCCGGGATAGTATTCCAAAGGACTCCGATAAGCAGGATGGTGACGATGGTGAAGGGCAAGGCAATCCAGCGCCGTTTCAGGAAGGCAGCCAGTGACTGGCTGTATACCCGGTTCATCCCTTCGAAGAAAGGTTCGGTCTTGCGATAGAACCAGCTCTGCTGTTCCCTTTTGATTAAAAGTTTGGTGGCAAGCATCGGCGTAAAAGTCAATGCGGCGAAGGAGGAGATAATCACCGAACCGGAGACCACGATACTGAATTCGCGGAACAGTCGTCCTGTCGTACCGTCCATGAATACAATAGGGAAGAATACCGCCACCAGCGTAATGGTAGTGGAGATGACGGCAAAGAAAATCTCCTTGGCTCCTTCTATGCCGGCTTCTTTCGGTGGCATCCCTTTCTCGATGCGGACATAAATGTTCTCCGTCATCACGATGGCGTCGTCCACCACCAAGCCCACGGCAAGCACCACGGCAAGCATGGAGAGCACATTGATGGAGAAACCGGCCAGATACATGACGAAGAAAGCTCCAATCAGCGAAACGGGGATTACAATACATGGCACAAGCGTCACACGCCAATCGCGCAAGAAGAGGAAAATGATGATGATAACCAGTACAAAGGCCTCATACACCGTCTGCTTCACCTCGTCGATAGAAGCGCGGATAAACTTGGTATTGTCAAAACCGTAGTTGTAATGAACATCTTCGGGAAGGTCTTTCTTCATCTTCTCCATGCGGTCATATACGGCGTTGGCTATTTCAATGTGGTTGGCACCCGGCTGCGGAATTACTACGACACCTACCATGGGCACACCGTTCATCTTCATATAACTTTTGATGTCGGCTGGTCCCAGTTCGGCACGTCCAATGTCGCTGAAGCGGACAATACGGTTACCGTCTTCCTTCAGGATAAGATTGTTGAACTCTTCGGCTGTATGCATCAGACCCAACGTACGGATGGTGAGCTCGGTAGTGTTTCCTTCGATACTTCCGGAAGGGAGCTCTACGTTTTCGTTGTCCACCGCATTCTTTACATCCAGGGGAGTGATTCCATAGCCGGACATCTTGATGGGGTCCAGCCAAAGCCGCATGGAATAGCGCTTTTCTCCCCAGATGCTTACACTACTTACATCTGAAATAGTCTGAAGCTGCTCCTTGACAGTCAGGTCGGCTATTTCACTGAGCTCCAGTAGGGAACGTTTGTCACTTTGGAGGGCAACCATCAGGATAGGGGTGGCGTCCGCATCGGCTTTTGATACGGTAGGCGGGTCACAGTCACGAGGCAGATAGCGCTGTGCACGCGACACTTTATCACGTACGTCGTTGGCGGCGGTTTCCAGGTCAACGGAAAGCTCAAACTCTACTGTAATGCGTGATGAACCTTGCTGGCTGACACTGGAGAGGGAGCGTATGCCGGGAATACCGTTGATGTTCTGCTCCAGAGGCTCCGTTATCTGGTTCTCGATGACATCGGCGTTGGCACCCGGATAGGAGCAGGATACTGATATGATGGGATTGTCTACAGACGGGTACTCGCGTACACCCAGATAATTGTAGCCGATGAAGCCAAACAGCAGGATTATCAGGGTAAGTACTGTCGAGAGTACCGGTCGCCGTATACTTAATTCGGATATATTCATTCTTTACAATTGATAATTAACGGTTGATAATTGACAGTTGTCAATTGATATTGTCCAGTGTTACCGGTAGTCCGGTACGGAGTTGCAGGGTTCCCGAGGTGATGATGGTATCTCCTGCCTGCAAGCCTTGCAATACTTGTACTTCCGCTTCCGTACGGATTCCGTAGTAATCTCTACCGGCTGGGCTTTTCCCGACTATAGAGGAATATCTTGTCTTTTCCCAGTTTCCGGTACAATGGCTTCGGACGGTACGGCAAGGGCGTCCTGAATTTCATCCTTGTTCAGCTTGATGCTGGCATAGCGGCCCGGAAGCACAGCTCCGTTGGCATTGGGATAAAGTGCACGGATTGTCAGGGTATGGGTAGTAGGGTCTATCTTTGATTCGCGTGCATAAACCGTGGCGTGGAAGGTGTTTAGCTTTCCTTCGAGAGTGAAGTCCAGTCCGGCGCCGGTCTTTACGTCATTGGCATACCGCTCGGGTACGGCAAATTCCACCTTCAACGGCGAAATCTTGGTGAGTTTGGCTACAATGGTTGTAGGGGAAGCGTAAGTACCCACACTGACTTGGCGCAGACCGATGACACCGTCGAAAGGAGCACGCAGCTCGGTTTGTGCGATGTTCGATTCTATCAAGTCAATGTCGGCATTCAGGGTGGCCAGCTCGGTCTTTACTTGTTCGTAGGCTTCTTTACTGACCGCATCCCTTTCCAGCAGGGCGTTCTGGCGAAACACGCGGTCTTCCGCCAACTTTAATTGGGAGACGAGGCGTTGCAATTGTGCTTGCAGCGGCCGGTCATTAACTTTGGCAAGTAATTGTCCTTTCTTGACGAAGCTGCCTTCTTCAAAATTTATCTCTATGATTTTGCCGGATGTCTCGAAAGAAAGGTCCACTTCCTCATCCGGCAGCAGGCTGCCGCTGATTTGTATTTCATCCTTCAGCAGTTGCGGTTTGATTATTTTTGCGTTTACGTTTAGAATTTTCTTACCGCTACGTTGACCGGTCATCACCTTGTCTGCAGCGGCTAATTCTTCATTCTCTTTAGGTAATTGGGAGTAGATTCCTCCTCCAATCAGTCCGGCACCAATCACGATAATGATGCCCCATTTAACTCTCTTATTCATGTTGTAGTATTAGTAGTAATAAAATCAGCCTTAGATTAGACTACGGGAAAAGAGAATAGTTTAAAAGATAAAGAGTTAAAAAGTGTAAGAATATGGATTGGAAAGGTGATAAAATGACAAATCAGTAAGCAGCCCGGTATTTTCCCTCCTCCTTGTCCTCCAGCATATTCAGATAAGAAGCGTAACGGGATTCGCTGATATAGTGCTTCTCGACAGCCTCGCGTACAGCGCATTCGGGTTCGTGGCGGTGGGTACAGTTGCCGTAACGGCAGTTGGCAGATACCTTGAATATTTCCGGGAAATAGTGGCCTATTTCTTCTTCTTCCATATCGAATGTTCCGAAACCTTTGATGCCCGGAGTGTCAATGATATATCCGTCACCGGGAACCGGGAACATTTCTGAGAAGGTAGTGGTGTGCATACCTTTATTATGATAGGTGGATATCTCTCCGGTTTTAATCTCTATATCGGGCAGTATTGCCTTGATGAGTGTCGATTTCCCTACTCCGGAATGTCCGGAAAAGAGGGTTATACGTCCTTTGAGCTCTTCCTCGATAATATCGATGCCTTCCTCTTTTTTGGCAGAAACCTTGAAACATGGATAACCGATGGTGGTATAAAGGTTGATGAGACTGTTCAGATAGTGCAGTTCCTCTTCGTTGTAGGCATCCACTTTGTTGAATATAATCTTGACGGGAACACGGTATGCCTCGGCAGAGGCGAGAAAACGGTCTATAAATGTGGTGGAGGTTTCGGGATAGTTCACCGTCACTATGAGCATGCACTGGTCGAGGTTGGCGGCAAGAATATGTGATTGCTTGGAAAGGTTGGAGGCACGGCGGATGATGTAATTCTTCCGGTCCTCTATCTCGCTGATAAAGGCCGTACCTTCCTGGTTCAGTATGATGTTCACGTAATCGCCTACAGCCACGGGATTGGTGCTTCGTATGCCTTTCAACCGGAAGTTCCCTTTGATTTTACATTCAATCTCCCTTCCGTCGTCAGTCCGTACCAAGTACCAGCTTCCGGTGTTTTTTATAACGAGTCCCCTCAAAATAATTGATAATTGATAATTGATAATTGATAATTGATAATTGATAATTGATAATTGATTGCTGGATAATTAACTATAGGTATTATTACACATGATAATTATCAACTGTCAATCATCAATTATCAATTCATTAAACGGTCATGATTTCTTTATCCTTTGCAGCCAGCATGTCATCAATCCGCTTGATGAACTTGTCGTGAATCTTCTGCAGCTTTTCTTCACCGCCTTTCTGGGCGTCTTCTGCCAGTCCGTCCTTTACGGATTTCTTCAAGGCGTCGATGGCATCACGGCGTGCATTACGTACACTTACTTTGGCTGTTTCTCCTTCTCCCTTGCATTGTTTGGCAAGCTGCTTCCGGCGTTCTTCCGTCAGCGGTGGGATGCCGATACGGATAATTTCACCGTTGTTTTCGGGCATGATGCCGAGACTGGAGTCAATGATGGCCTTTTCAATGACGCGGAACATGCTCTTATCCCATGGCTTGATGGCAATGCTGCGTGCGTCCGGAGTGGTTACGGCTGCCACATTGTTGATAGGAACCATACTTCCGTAAGAATCCACACGGATACCATCCAGCAAACGGATATCAGCTTTTCCGGCGCGGATATGAGCCAATGCCTCGTCCAGATACATGATGGCCATGTCCATACTTTCTTGCGCTTCGTCTAAGATGTCTTTTACGTCTCTCATATTATTTTCGTTTTTGGAATAGCTTTAATTTGAAACTTTGCAAATATAATTATTAAATCGGGAATTGAGAATTAAGAATTAAATAACATTCATTTTTTTTATTCTCAATTCTTCGTTTTCCGTTTTTAATTCAATTATGTACCAGTGTACCGATTTCTTCTCCTTGCATCACTCTTTTCAGATTCCCCACTGTATCCATGTCAAAAACGATGATGGGTAGGTTGTTCTCCTTGCACATGCAGGTGGCGGTGAGGTCCATCACTTTCAGACCGCGCTTCAGTACTTCGTCGTAAGTGATGTCGTGGAATTTCGTGGCTGTCGGGTCCTTCTCCGGATCGGCGGTATAGATGCCATCCACACGGGTACCTTTCAACATGACATCTGCCTCAATCTCGATGCCGCGCAGACTGGAACCGGTATCGGTAGTGAAGAACGGATTGCCTGTACCGGCGGACATGATGACTACTTCGCCTGCTTCCATACATTCGATGGCACGCCATTTATTGTAGAATTCACCGATGGGTTCCATACGTACGGCAGTCAGCACGCGGACCTTCACGCCGGTAGCTGCCAGAGCTGAACTGAGGCAAGGCTGTTGATGACGGTTGCCAGCATTCCCATCTGGTCGCCTTTCACGCGGTCGAATCCTTTGTGGGCACCGTTCAATCCGCGAAAAATGTTTCCACCGCCTATCACGATGCCTATTTGTACTCCCAATTCGTGGATTTTCTTTTGATTTGAAGCTGCGTACTCGGCAAGGCGTTTTTCGTCAATGCCGTATTGCTTTTCACCCATCAGGCTCTCGCCGCTGAGCTTCAATAAGATTCTTTTATAGGATTGTCATAATATATAGTTTTGTTATATTTCTTTGCAGCAAAGATAAAGAATTAAAACTGAAAAAGTGCTGCAGAATGAGGTAGGATAAGTTGCCTAACGTATTGTCTTTAGGAAACTCGTCCAATTGCATGTGATATAACGGAATACCATAATGGTTACAAGTAATTCGCACATTGTCGTAGCGGTAGAAGCCGGGCTCGCAGATGACGTGCAGTTTGCCGGAACGCATGTGCAGCCCCATCTCCAGCAGAGTGATGGGAGACTTACTGCTTGCCAGGATATTCTATGATTATCAGGTCGGCATTTTTCCAGATGTTCCAGTTCCCAGTTCACTTGATGTTCAAAGTCGGACATTTCACCGCTCAACCCCTTGTCCCTTCGGGGGTTGTATAGGAGATATTTTGCCTTCGGGACGTGCTCGGAACCAGTCGCAGGTTGCCATTTTGCCAGTCTATGCTCTTGCCCATGTCAATGGTCCCAGCCAGGAAAATTTTGGTATATTCAGCTTCGTTCACTTCGGCTTTGTCTTCATCCGGACGGAGTACGATCACCTCGGACTGAGCTTGTAGGCCGATAGGGAATAACAGAACTAAAAGCAGGTAGAGAATTTTTTTTTCATGGTTGATGATGGTTTATAGAATTAGTGTTTTCTTGCTCTTTATCGGGAGTCTTGGAAACAGTTTCCTGAAACGAACCAGTTGGCCTGTAATGTTTCCCCCTGCGATGACGAGCGTTACGGCTACAATAATCATCACCAGTCCGATGCTTTCTCTGACAGTCAAGCTTTCTCCAAAGACAGCTATTCCGAAGAAGATGGCTGTCACGGGTTCCAATGCACCGAGAATAGCGGTCGGGGTGGAGCCGATGTATTGGATGGCTCCAGTAGTGCAGAGGAAGGATATGGCGGTGGGAAAGACAGCCAGTGCAAGCAAATTGCCCCACAGATACCACTGGTCCGGTGTGTTCAGTACTCCGGAATAGAGCAGGCGTGCTACGAAGAGCGATAAGCCGAAGAGAAGGACATAGAAGGTGACTTTGAGTGTAGCTACATTTTTCAATGACGTCTGGTTGATGCCCACAATGTATATGGCATAGGAAAGGGAGGAAGCGAAAACCAGCAATGTCCCTATCAGGCTCAGCGTACTGCCGTCCTCACTTTTATAGAGCAGCCCGATGCCTCCCAGTGCAAGCAGCATGCAGACGATGGTTTGCAGTGCCAGCTTCTCTTTGAAGACCATAGCCATAATAAGAGCCACCATAATGGGGTAGATGAACAGCAGTGTCGACGCTATGCCGGCGGCCATATAATTATAACTCAGAAAAAGCGTCAGTGAGGAGAGGGCTACGAGTAATCCCATGATGATGAGCGGAAATGTTTCTTTCCGTTGTATCTTGAATGTCCGCCCTCTCGCTTTTATCATAATACCCAGCAATGGGATGGCAAAAAGGTATCTGAAAAAGAGTACCGAGTCCGGATCCATGCCGGCTTTGTACAACGGGAGGGCAAACAATGGATTCATACCGTAGGAGGCTGCGGCGATAGAACCCAAAATATATCCTTTAGCTTTTGCATTCATATCTTTATCTGTAGATTAGCGTGCAAAGGTAGATATTTACTTTGATTTCCTCTTTCTTTTCTGTATGAAAACCGTATGAATTTTACCCTTATACCTTCAGTGTGTAGTCACCGGCTTCTTCTGTCACTGCCTTCTGCAATTCTTCGAGTGTCTTTTCTCCGTCTGAAAGCTCTACGATGGCCACCGGAGGGTTCAGGGTTACGGTGGCATGTACACCCTCCATACTATTTAATGCTTTCTCTACGTGCATGCGGCAATGGTTGCACATCATACCTTCTACCTTGAATTCTTTTTTCATGATTGTTTCTGTTGATGGTTCAACTTTTTTGTTTTCTTCCCTTTCATGTATCTTTTTCCGTTTTAGCAGCAAGCTGTTGCTCACCACACTGACACTGCTGAATGCCATGGCTGCGCCGGCTATCATCGGATTCAACAGGAAGCCGTTGATGGGATAGAGTATTCCGGCTGCAATGGGCACACCTACTATATTGTATATAAACGCCCAGAACAGATTCTGCCGGATGGTCCGGACTGTCAGACGGGACAGCCGGAGGGCTTCCGGAATTTTTGTCAAATCGGAGGAGATGATAGTCATTTTGGCTACGTCCATGGCGATGTCACTACCTCCGCCCATAGCGATACTCAAGTCGGCTTGGGCAAGGGCGGCGCTGTCGTTGATGCCATCGCCCACCATCGCCACTTTCCGTCCTTCTGCTTGTAACCGGCTGATAAAGGCTGCCTTGTCCTGCGGCAGTACGCTCGCTTGATAATGCGCAATACCTGCTTTGCGGGCAATTTCGCGGGCGGTGGTTTCATTGTCTCCGGTCAGCATGTGGACTTCGATACCGGTGGCACGCAGCTCGTCGACGGCACGAATGGAAGTTTCCTTTATCCGGTCCGTGATTCCGGCTATTGCCAGTGCGTTTTCTTCGTCGGCAAACCAGATGACGGTTTGTGCTTTCGCTGTCAGTCGGGTGGCTTCTTCCCGAAGAGACCGGCTGATGGCAATCCGGTTCTCTTCCAGTAGTTTCAGGTTTCCGGCAAAGTAAATCCGGCCTTGTGTCCGCCCTTTTACACCTTTTCCGGTGATGGTTTCGAAATCTTGGATGTCGTCTATGGAAGCCGATTCCTTGAGGTGATTCACTACGGCGTCTGCCAATGGATGTTCCGATAACTTTTCCAGACTGTAGAAAATGTCCGGCAAGACATCTTTTGAGGAAATGCTTGGATTGGGAGTAGTTGTCGGCGTATTCCATACCAGCTTACTGACTACCGGTTTTCCTTCGGTTACGGTTCCGGTTTTGTCGAGTACTACGGTATTTACCTTTTTGGCAATCTCCAGACTCTCGGCATCTTTTATCAGGATACCCCTTTCGGCTCCCTTGCCGATGCCTACCATGATGGCTGTAGGAGTGGCTAGCCCCAGCGCACACGGGCAGGCGATGATAATCACTGTGACAAATGCCAATAATCCGTGGGTGAATCCGTCGGTTCCGTCCAGCATCATCCATACGATGAAGGCGAGCACTGCAATGCCGATAATGGTAGGCACGAATATCCCTGCTATCTTGTCGACCAGTTGCTGTACCGGTGCTTTGCTCCCTTGTGCGTCTTGCACCATGTGTATAATCTTTGCCAGCAGTGTATCTGTGCCGACTTTCTCTGCCCGGAAGCGGAAACTCCCCCTTCTGGTTGATGGTACCTGCGAAGACTTTGGCATCTTTTTGCTTGGACACTGCTACCGGTTCGCCGCTCAGCATACTTTCGTCTACGTACGAAGAACCTTCCGTCACGATGCCGTCCACTGCAATCCGTTCGCCGGGCTTCACCAGTATGATGTCGCCGGGGCGAAATCTGCTCAATAGGGACAATGCGTTCCTCATTCCCAACGACGGTCACGGTCTTGGGTTGGAGTCCCATCAGCTTCTTGATGGCTGTTGAAGTGTTTCCTTTCGCCTTTTCTTCCAGCAGGCGCCCCAAGCAGGATAAAAGCTATGATGACACTTGCCGCTTCAAAATACACATGCGGGTGGATGCCCCTGGACAGCCAGAAGTCCGGAAATAACATGTTGAACAGACTGAACAGATAGGCTGTTCCGGTGCTGATGGCTACCAGTGTATCCATATTGGCGCTGCCATGTCTCAACTGTTTCCAGGCACTGCTGAAGAATCCCCGTCCCAGCCAAAATACAATAGGAGTGGATAGTGTCCACATGATAGGATTGGCATAGGGCATATCCATGAAAAACATACCTATTATGATAACAGGTAAGGATAGAATAACGGCCCAGACAGTGCGGAGTTTCAGTGTAGTGAATTTTTTTGGTTGTGGGCCTCTTCCGCTTCTTCGAGCGTATTGCCGTCCCGATTTATCAGCAAGTCATATCCAGCGGCCTGCACGGCTTGCTGCAATGCCTCGGAAGAACAGTTCTTGGGATCATATTCTACGGTTGCCGTTGCCGAAGCGTAGTTTACGGCTGCTATCTTGACACCGGACTGCCGGTTCAGCGTCTTTTCCTATCCGTGCGGCACATGATGCACAGCTCATTCCCAATACGGGAAATGTCTCTTGAACAATATTCTTGTCTGTCATAACAATTATGTATTTAAGTTTCGTAAGTTCTTGAACTTGCGAAACTTGAGTTATGTATAAGTCATAGCGATACAAAGATAATGCTTTTTCCCCTTGAAATGTTCATCGCTTAAAATCGCAATAAATAGGCTACTTCTCACTGGGGAATGCTTTTTTAAATGACTCCCCGACTCAATCCCGTCTGCACCGCTCCCCGCATCAGGAGGTAGGTGAGGAAGGCAAGCCATAAAGCATGGTTTGCCAGGACGGGATGTAGGCCATAATACAAGACAAAGAAGCTGACGGCTGCTGCAGTCATGGACAGCAGCATGCCGCGCGTGGCTGTGGCACCTATAAAAATGCCGTCCCAAATGAAGGCGGCTATACCAACGGCAGGAACGGCAAGCGCCCAGTAGAAATAGGTGTCGGCAACCGCTATCACTTCTTTGTCATCCGTCAATAGCCCGAGGAAGGCATTACCTCCCAGTGCATAGGTCAACGTAAAGAGAACTGCCATTACCGCTCCCCATCCAAAGAGATGTCGGACGGTGTCTGTAAAGGCTTCCCGGTTGTGTGCGCCTATGTATCTGCCGCTCAGGGCCTCGCCTGCGTAGGCAAAACCATCCATTACATACGAGAACAAAGTGAAGAGCTGCATCAGCAGCGTGTTGACAGCCAAAATGATTTCGCCCTGCGAGGCTCCTGCTGAAGTAAAGAACAGAGTAACCACCACCAGGCAAAGGGTGCGCAGAAAAATGTCCCTGTTCACTTGGAAGAATTTTAGCATTGTCTCCTTCTCCCAGATACCTTTTCTTTCTTCCCCTTTAATTTCCAATTTATAATTTTTAATTTCCCAGTATCTCTGCAACTTTCCATAATTGCGTATCCAGAGCATCAGCCCTATCAGGAAACCGGCGTACTGGGCTATCAGCGTCCCCAGGGCAACTCCTTCGACTTTCATTCCGCATAGATAGACCAGGCAGAGGCTGGCAATGATATTGACTATATTCTGTGTGATGGCTATATACATGGGAATGCGTGAATTCTGCATGCCGATGAACCATCCCGTGAGCCCGTATAGTCCCAGCATGGCGGGTGCACCCCAGATGCAGATGTGGAAATAAAGCGTTGCCATCTCTTTGACCTCGTCTGTAGGATGAATCAGCAGGAATGCGCCTTGTCTGATGGGGACTTGCAATGCTATGAGGCAGGACGCGACAGCCAGCCCTATGCCGACGGAGCGCACTAATAGGCGTACAACTTCCGGCAAATCCCGTTTTCCGTATGCTTGTGAAGTCATTCCGCTGGTCCCCATGCGCAGGAAACCGAAAATCCAGTAGATGATATTGAACAGCATCCCGCCTACGGCAATGGCTCCGATATAGGCCGGTGAACCTAAGTGTCCGACAATGGCTACATCAATCAGTCCGAGCAAAGGAACGGTGATGTTTGATACGATGGAAGGCAGTGCTATTTGCAAGATTTGCTTGTCTCTGAGCTTCATTGGTAACGCTTATTTCATAAGATTGGCAAAGTTACGCAGAAAAGGGGGAAAATTAGTGGGAAAGATTAACTATATTTTGTTGATGTTTGCAGTGAAAGTGTGTAAATTTGTAGGTGAATTTCTATGGAGATGATTCAGGCTGTTAAACTATTATATACTTTAAAATGAAATCCTTAACTTTATTTTTCTCTTTGTTTCTGATGTTGCCTCTGTCTGTTTTCGCTCAGTCGGCGGGTGAACTGTTGCAGAAAGTTTCCGAAGCGTTGTCCGAAGGCAAGGACGATTATGTCGTAAGTCTGTTCCGTCAGTCGGCAGATGCCGGTGTGGACCAGGCGGAAATGTTCTATTGGGCCAATGTTGACAAGAACACTGTGGTAGCTTCCCGTTTGGCCAATGAGCTGGCTGCCCATTACAAGGAAATGCGGAATTACGACAAGGCCTATCTCTTCTATAAGGAGTTCTTGCAACGCCATCCCGAAGATGTGCCTGCCCTTGTTTCTTGTGCCGAGATGGAAATGATGCGGGGAAAAGAGAAGGATGCTCTGAAAACCTACGAGAAGGTGCTGATGCTCGACGGTGATAACCTGCAGGCAAATATCTTCTTGGGGAATTATTTCTATCTTCAGGCAGAAAAGGAAAGGAAGAAGCTCGATGATGACTTTAAGAAGATAACTTCCCCTACGCGGATGCAGTATGCCCGTTATCGTAACGGTTTGTCGGACGTGCTTACCAATAGCTATAGCAAGGCAAAGACCTATCTGCAACGGGTACTCCAGGTATTCCCTTCCATGGAGGCGGGCAATACGCTGGAAAGAATAAAGAAGATGGAGGCGGAGATGCGTTAATAGTAGCTCAATCTCCTTTTTGAGATACGGATTGCGCAAGTAATAGATTTCTAACGCTTATTCATCGCGGGTGCGAAGCGAGGTGTCGTGCGGGAAGACTTGCTTGGCGAGGCATAGCTGTTCACTCCCATATTCTTCCGAGCAGCGTCTTCTCCGACAAGATGATGGATGCCTTTCCTTTCATGCCTTTCTGCATGAAAGGGACTTCTTTCAGTGACAGTATAAAACAGAAATAGTTGTGCCCGTTGCGGCTGATTATCCGTGTAGAAACGGTTGTGACAGTTCCTTGCAGATAGCCGTATTCCTTGCTTGTATATCCTTCCAGTTCAATTTCTGCTTTCATGCCGGTACTTACTTGTGTGATGCAGGCATACGGCAGTTCTCCGGTAGCTGACACTTCTCCTTGCTGAATGTCCGTCAGGGTGATGTCGCATTCCGTTGTTTCGGGATAGGGGACAAATGCGGCTACAGCCAGCAGCAAAGCTATAATTATTCCGATGATGCCGATTCCGCTACGTACCAGCAGCGGAGGAATCTGCCCGATGATTTTCCGTACCTGTTTGCTTCTGAGTTCTATATCCTTGCTTTCCATATGCTAACTGCCCAATTCCAATTGATTCTTCACAAGATTATAATAAGCTCCCCGGCTGGCTATCAGTTCCTGATGCTTTCCGGCTTCTATGATTTTCCCTTTGTCTATCACTACTATCCGGTCGGCGTTCTTTACAGTGCTTAGGCGATGGGCCACCACGATCACCGTTTTCCCTTTGTAGAACTCCGTCAGGTTCTCTACAATTATCCGCTCGTTGTTGGCATCCAGCGCATTGGTGGCTTCGTCCAGAAAGATGTACTGCGGATTCTTGTAGACGGCTCGGGCAATCAGTATCCGTTGTTTCTGCCCTTGACTCAGACCCACACCGTCTTGCCCTATCAGAGTGTTGTATTTCAGGGGGAGGCGCATGATGTAGTCGTTTATATTGGCAATCCGGGCAGCCTCTGCCAGCCGTTCTTTGTCTATTTTAGGTTGAACTGGTTGAGATCTGTGTCGCCGATGGAGATTTCTCCGCCCAATGCCTTGTAGTAGCCCAACAGCAATTTGATGATGGTCGTCTTTCCGCTTCCTGTTCTTTATTTCGTTGATGAAGATGCTGCCTGCTTCTTGTGTCTGTTGCAGTTTCAGGTTCTTCATGTTGGCTTCGAAAAAGTTCGGCCTGCACGTCTTCCCACTCCCAGCGGCGGTGTTGCTCGCAGTCTTGCAGCTTTATCCCCTGCATGGCGGTGATGAACTGGTAGGTTTTGTTGTTGTTCTTAAGGTTAGGCACAAAGTCTCCTCCCATGTAAAAGGCGACATTGCGCAAATAGTTTCAGGTTTCTGTATTGTAGTATTTTTCTGTTCCGGAGTAGTGCTGTTCTCCGTATTCAGTTCCTTTTTTACGGTTGTTTCCCGCCCAGGAAAAGATGGTGTAGAAAGAGAATTTATCGTTCCCCGGTTTTCAAAACTTCCACTATGAGAATTTGTCAACATTCCCGGATGGACGTCATTGTTCAGATTTAGCAGCTGGTAAGTCTAGCTTCTTTTTTTCGAGTTTTATATTGAGCACCGTTGCATATCCGTCTTTGAGATATTTATGCGCCAACATAAAAAATGCAGGAAATGTTATTGCGCTTCCTACATTTTTCATATTTTTGCATTTGGAGAGAGGAGTTCTCTCCAAGACATTTTAGAATTTGAAGAAGCGTTATGCTTATCTTGTGGTTGGGAACCTAGGAAATTCGCAATTGTACACAAGGATAGCATAGTGGTTCTCACGCATATAGCGTGGGCTGCTATAACCATATCCGTGTACAAGGTTTTCCTAGGACCTCCAACCAGAACGTGGCATTGCAGTCTCACGCTTTTATGTTGAATGGTTCCCGGGAGAGACTGAGGGAGATTAATTATTTAAATATTATGAATGCACGTCACCTATTCATTTTATGCGGTACGTTTTTGTTATTCATGGCCTGCAAAGACTCTCCCAAGCAAAAGTCTCTTTCTGCCTCAAAGAATCCAAACCACACGTATGTAATTGCAATAAAGTCGGACATTAGCGTCAAAAAGGAATCGGTGGAAGGCAAACTGGTAGGGGTTGTTGAACGTGGAGAAATGTGCGAACTGGTAGATTCGGTCAACGGATGGTATAAAGTTCGGTTACGTACAGGTGAAGAGGGCTATGTCAACAGCGAATTTTCCAAAGTGCTATCCCATGATTCTATTCCGAAGAAGGCTTTTGAAGCGTATTGTCCTTTGGCAGAGCAGAGAGTACAATACGGTGCCCTATCTTTCAGACTGGATGGAAACAACGTATTTATGGCGAGGGGTTATAATTCTGTGCCAGAGGATGGAAATCTTTGGAATTCGGTCTACCAAGGGGCAACGGTCTATTATGGAAAGATAGAAGGAAATCGGCTGGTCTTCACACGTCACTTGGAATCCTTTAGGGGACTGCTGGAAGACGTTACTCCGGAGGAGATGGAGGAAGTAAAGCCTTATACCGCATATTATTCGCCCGTTGAGGGAGGATTCATCTTTGAAGGGGCACTATTTAAGACTTCAGATGTTGATGGCATTTTGAATGCGGCTCCCGTTAATAAAGAAACTGAAACTCCTCATCCTTTGTCGGCACGTAAAGGTCTCGGCCTATATGGGAGCGTAGAAAGTCTGACCAATAGTGAAGGGGAAACCACTCGGTTTGACAAGGTTGGGAATATACTGGAAATCAGTAAAGGGGAAGAATATTCCCTGATTTATAAGTACAATGACAACCGTACAGAATACAGCCGAAGCGATTGGGGCTCTTACACCATCACATACAGCGACCATAAGCGGAGCGATATGAGTAAGAATGAATCCGATATGGAAGGTTCTGTAGAATATCTTTTTGACGAGCAGGACAGAATCATAGAACGTAAAAGTCAGGTAAGAATGATTTACCTCACAGAAACATTCACTTACACCGGTGTGAACCTTCTTCCTGATAGTAAAAGTGTACACGATTACGATGAAACCGGAGATTACCTTACCACAGATAGATATGAGTATCTGGAAGTGGACGAGCATGGGAATTGGTTGAAGCGAAAAGTTACCCGCACCAATCAGGTGAAAGAGTATAAGGAGAATGGTGAGTCATTCTCTACCAAAACAGAACCGGAACGTATCGAGACACAATCCCTTGAGTATTTCAACAACTAAAAATAACTATTTATGAGTACGAAAATGAAATTCAAGTGTACTTCATGCCAACACATATTTGAACATGATGCTTATCAAAAGGAATGTTTCTGTCCGAAGTGTGGTAACATCAGTGAACGTTGTGCAGAAGAGGAACAGTTTATTGTTTGTAGTGAATGTGGAACTGAAATCCCTAACGGTGTAACATCGTGCCCCACATGCGGGTGCCCCATATCTGCCACGAAAAATCGCCATTGCCATGAATGTGGTGCTGAGCTGGCTGATTCCGTATACGTTTGTCCGCAATGCGGATGTCCCGTTGTACCAGCTACGCCGATTGCCGCTTCATCTATCCCTCCGGTATCCATTACACAGACAGCATCTCCTATAGAGGTTGAAGAGCAGGAACTTTCCCTTCCCCCAAGGAGTAGGGCTTTATATTGGTTTATTGGTGGTATTGTATTGGTGCTGTTAGTAAGTTTCGGTATATTTTATTATACGACCGATTATTTTAAGGATAAGACCAACACATTGAAATCTGTCGTAGGTACTTCGCGGCAAGTAGTGATTGATGGTGTCAACCTACGTTTACGGTATGCACCATCGTCGGATGCAGAAACATACAAGTGGGCTGACGGAACCAACCGTCACCCGGAGAAAGGTGAACGGTTTCCTTATTTAGGAGAAGTAGGAGACTTTTATAAGGTTGATTATAAGGGACTTGTACTGTATGTTTCCAAACAACATACTCACCTAGAATAGTTTTTTATTTATTAACGCTAATATATTTTGTATTATGGCACTCATTTTTTGTTCCCATTGTGGAAAGCAGGTTTCGGACAAAGCTACCACCTGCCCTCATTGTAATGCAGTCCTGCAAGCAGGACAACCTCAGGTTCAACCTCAAACAGCCCAGCAGCCGTTCCAGCAGAACACAAATGCTACGCAACAGTCGGTTTACGTAAATGTTCCAGGTAAGCAATCCAATGGTATCGGCACTACTGGGCTGGTATTCGCCATTCTTGGAATCTTTCTTGGGTGGATACCTATTCTTGGGTGGATTATCTGGTTCCTCGGTGCGCTTTTTAGTTTCATCGGCTTATTCAAAAGTCCGCGCGGCTGCGCCATTGCAGGTTTCATTATCTCATTTATATGGGTGATTGTCGCTGTGTTCGTCGTTGGGTCTATTGGAGCCTTTTCACTCTTTAGTTAATGGTTGTTATACATAGAAGGTTCTATCGTTTAAGAATTTTAGATACCAATTAAGTGATGCTGGCAAAAAGAACAAATTCACTTTTTGCCAGCATATTTTGTTACTTTTGTAATCAAAACAAAAGAAAGTAGAGCTAAAGAAATTTCATAATTTTCATTCTCACATTTCCGGTGTCCCTTTTTCTCCGGTCACTTTCTGATAAAGTCGTCTTCGGATGGAAGAAATGCTTTCCGGCTTGGGTGCATCAACCGTGCGATGTCTGTTTGGCGGAATTGGAGCTTGATAAGCATACATACGTGCAGTTCGTTTTCGTTGGGATTGTGCAGTGAATGCAGCTTTTCAAAGAAGTTGGGGCAGACAGGAGACATCAGTTCTTTCAGTATTTCCCATTCTTCAGGGGTGATGTATGCTCGCCACGAGCGAAGTTTGCCCGTTCTTATAGTTTCTGCTATATATTGGAACCAAGCAGATACTCTTGGCCCTCCTGCTCTTGCTCTGTTTTCTATCGCTTTTTGTTGCAAGATGTGGTTGATGCAACTCTAAGTTGTCGCATTTCAGCCGGTTGTTCTCTTTTTTCACGCAGTTGATATGTTGTAGAGGGAAGTGCATCCGGTGGATGGTTCCGTCTGTGTCGCTTGTTCGATGGTGAGTTCCAAAAGTTTGCGATAGGCAACTTGTTTGGCATCAGATGGTTCCTCCCTTGTGACGTGATAGCGTGACAGATGAATTTCAAAATAAACTTTGTGATAGGGATGAATCTCCTTTACAGAATGTATTGCACTTCCTTGAACAGATATTCCCGTTCACTTCCTCCTTCATCCTCCAGCACGAACCGTCCGTCTTGCTCTACACGCAGCAACCGGGCAAGGAACTTGCCGTTGGCATCTTCATAAGGGTGCAATCCCCGGCGACGGAAAAGGGAGCGGGCATACCGTGTGGATATCTCGTCGGAGTAGACGGCGAAGTCCTCCATTTGGAGGCTGTTGTAGTAGATTTGTACACGTCTCAGGATATGGGCAAGGATTTCATAACGGTCGTGCTCCTTTCCGGTGATTTGTTTCAGTGAGACGGGGTTGGGAGCATCACTGTTGAAGACTTCCTGGTTGATGTTGATGCCGATTCCGGCAATGCTGCGCCTGATATGATGTCCGGAAAGGTCGTTCTCTATCAGTATACCGCAGATTTTCTTGTCTTTCCAATAAATGTCGTTCGGCCATTTGATGGTGATTTCATCAGACCATCTGCTCAGTTCTTCCTTAATGGCGAGGGAAACGATTTGTGAAAGGATGAACTGTCGGCGGGCTTCCAGAAAAGAAGGGTAGAGTACAAAGCTGAAAAGCAGGTTCTTGCCTTCTTCAGCTTCCCAGGTGTTGCCGCGCTGGCCTTTACCGGCGGTTTGGAACTCGGCAGTCACGGTTGTTAGTTCGGCAACGGATTCTTGCAACTGGTTGCAAAGCTGGCTGAGGTATTGGTTGGTCGATGCCGTTTCGTCCAATGCTACCAGCGGGAACGGGAATGTGTCAGGGCAGGGCTTCATATTCGGTACGCATTTTTTTGGTGAACTTCTTCAATACTTCTTCCATAGAGTGGTCTATCAGTTGCTTCAACAGTTTGTCGTCGACGTCACCGTCAAGGAACACCTGGTTCCAGTACTTTTTGTTGAAGTGATAGGCACCTTCGATGGCAGCATAGTGCTCCCGCAGTTCGAGTGCATATTCGGGGTCGCATTTCAGACAAATCTTGTTGGCGCTTTCCAGGTCGATAAGTGCAAACATTTTATCCATGACTTTCATCACGAGCGAGTATTCGTCGAACGGAAGGCATTCCGTGACGGCCTTTTTGCTGAGGCAATATTCGCGGGCGGTTTCTATGTCCATGATGGTATTTACGGTTTACAATTTATAATCTACGATTTACGATTGAAATAACTCTCACTTATCAATTGTCAATTATCAAAATATGGGTGGATAGAAGGCATCCTTCATGTGCTCTATCCTGAATGCTCCCGGTTCGCCTACAGCAGTTATGATGTCGAAGCGGACGGGTGCATCCAAACAGAAGTGCTTGATATAGGCATCGGCCGCTACGACAATACGTCGTATTTTCTGCCAGTTCACGGCATTCTGCGGCTCGATGTAGTCCGTATTGCTACGGGTTTTCACTTCCACAATAATCAGTTCCTTATCTTTGTCGGCTACAATATCCAGCTCAAGGTGATTCTTCCGCCAGTTACGGTCACGTATGGTGTAACCGTTCTGTTCCAAATATTTGGCAGCGGCGTCTTCACCGGCTTTTCCAAGAATATTGTGTATTGCCATTATTCCGGCAACTTAATCATGCCTTCATGTCCTCGTCGGTAGATGGCAGGGACCTTCAAGGCTTTGCCTCTCATCAGGGGTTCTGCACTGCGTGTTGTGGGTGCCGGAGCCTGACCGGTGATTTCCTGGATGGCACGGGCATATAGGAACTCTTTATCCGAACCATAGTCTCTGTATATGTAATATCCGTCTCCTCTGCCGTAAGGGTCGTTTTCATCTATTTCGATGTCAGGTGTGAACCCATTTTCATAATCTCCAACTCCTTTGGCATTATAGCTTTGGAAGGTGATGGGAACCACTTCGTAGACGTTATTTCTTATGGTATATTCTACTGGTTCCATACCTACATTTTTACCGGTAGTTCTTTTACCTATAAGTGTTACTTCTACATCTATTCCCTTTAGAGAATTGATGACAAGTTCACTGGCTGATGCTGTTCCGTTACCTACGATACAATAGACGTGCTGAAGGTTTAAGGCACCTGCTGATAGAGACGTAGCCAGATTCTCATAGTTGGAATATGCAAACAATTCTTCCTCACGTTTATCATTGCGTTTTTTCATTCTTTCTTTATTATATCTCAGGCTTGTGAACACTTTGCCTTCAGATTTTGCGCCGGCTATACAAGTTGCTATTAGGTTGGCTGATATAACGTGGCCACCTCCATTGTAACGTAAATCCAAAATTAGGTCCGTGATATTCTGACTTTTGAATTCTTTGAATACATCGAATAATTCTTGGTCAAATCCGGCCTCAAATCCAGAATAAACAAGATAGCCAATTCTGTGCCCTGGGGTTTCTTCTTCTTCTGTCACTTTACTGAAAAGAATAGGATTGCAGTACATGGCTTCGGAAGATATGTCTTTTTCTTGGGTTCCTCCCTCTGTCTTTTCCTCTGTAATTTTCAGGCTGAAAGCCGAAGCTGGTATCAGTAAATCTAGGTAATGTTGCCAATAATTACTCATGGTTAACTTCTCTCCGTTTATTTGCATGATTGAGGAACCTCGTTTAATACCTGCCCGTGCTGCCGGTGAATTGGGGTAAACACCTTGTACAAAGAAGTAGATAGTGTAATTATCTTCGCTTCCAATTGCTCGAACGTCTGCTCCGGTAATGCCGAAACTGTAAGTTTGTTCTTTTTTTACCCATTGAGTGGAACGGGTTGAACCGATGGGATTTTTTTTCTGTATGTATGAAAAGAGAGTATAGTTTTCCATTCCGCAGTGGCCTTTTTTGATTCCAAAAGTATAGTAGTCATACTTCCCAATGCATCATAGAAGAAGTCTTCATAGCCTTTGTTATGGTCAAGATTCAATGTTTTGTATTCATCGTTCCAGAGATACATTTCTCTCAGATATTCATCAACTTTTGCGTTAATCTCCATATCTTCAGTGGTTTGGGGAGCACTGGTCCCTTTTTGTGTAACTTCAAAACTTGCAGGAGAATAGCCGTCTATATTAATGGAGATTCTGGCTGTCCGGTCGGTGGTGGAACTTGTACTTACAGATAATTTCAAGGTACTTTGTCCTTTTGTGCCCGAGGTCGTATTCAGTTTGCACCAATCCGCTCCAGAGGTGACGGAAGCTACCCATTTAGCTGCAGCATTGAAGCTTACAGACAAGTCATTATCCTGGCTGATCTCCAGGGATTTTCCCTCTGTCCAACTTTGATTGGTTATGCCGGTATTAAGCTTATTATCGTCATCGTCACTACATGAGATAAAACTTATACTGAACAACGCGAGTAGAAAGAAGCTGAGATAATTTACATGTTTCATACCTTTTAAATTTAGAACTCTCCAAAAATACGTTTTTAATTATTAAATTAAAATGTTTTTAAGAAATTCTTTAAGTTTATCGGTCAAAAAAATATTTCAGTGCCATTTAAGCGTTTCTGATATAAAAATTACGTAGGTTCGTTTTGTTTTTACAGAAGTAAAAGTAATTTTGCAGGAAATATGAGAAAGAGAGATAAAACGTGTGCGAAAGCAACGCCCGAAGAACCGAAGCGCGAGCAGCGCATGGTATGCCTGATGAGCGAGGAAGAGCAGCGGATTGTGGATCGTTATCTGGAGAAATACAAGATAACGAACAAGTCGCGTTGGCTGCGGGAGACTATTCTCATGTTTATCCATAAGAATATGGAAGAGGATTATCCTACTTTGTTCGGTGAGCACGACATGAGGAGATGAGCATTAAAAATTAGAAATTAACAATTAAAAGGGGATGGCGTTGGACGATAGCTATTATATGAAGCAGGCACTTCAGGAAGCGCAGAAGGCAGGTGAACGGGGAGAAGTTCCTGTAGGTGCGGTTGTGGTTTGCAAGGACCGTATCATAGCTCGTGCCCATAATCTGACGGAGACCTTGACAGATGTCACCGCCCATGCCGAGATGCAAGCCATTACCGCTGCCGCTGCATCCCTTGGCGGCAAATATCTGAATGAATGTACTCTCTATGTCACAGTGGAACCCTGCGTGATGTGTGCCGGTGCCATTGCCTGGGCGCAGATGGGACGTCTGGTGTTTGGTGCTGAAGATGAGAAAAGAGGGTATCAGCGCTATGCCTCGCAGGCATTGCATCCCAAAACACAAGTGGTAAAAGGAATTCTGGCAGATGAATGTGCCGCCCTGATGAAAGAGTTCTTTGCCGCCAAGCGCAAATAATCTCTAATCCTTTATCCCTAATCCCTACTCTTTGATTTCTTCAAAATCCACATACTCTCCCTCGTCTTTGGAGAACAGTTTCTTGTGGCGGGGGCGTATTTCACCTTCTTCAGCTTGTACCTCTTCAGACGATTGTCTATTATCATTGTAGGAGTACCCTCCCGGCTGGTAGTTACCATTTCCTTTTTGGTAGGGACCGGAGTTGGAGGAAGTACGGCGTCCGCCCAATCCGAATATGTTCCGGATGACAGTACCGATAATGCTGAGGCCAATGAGCAGAATGGCAATTATGATGATGAATAAAAATCCTAAAATATGAAACATGGGCTAATGTCTTTTTATGTGTTCGTTTTCTGCGAACTTCAATACAACAACCGTGCCAAAGATTTGTTTATCCTTAATTCCGCAACACTTTGATTTAAATTAATTTATAAGTTCCTGAGCAACAAAAAGTTGCCCAGGATTTTGCCGTGTCAGATTTTTCACTTATCTTAGTGTTGCAATTAGAAAACAAGCGAAAA
>ENA-OQBL01000285-OQBL01000285.1-human-gut-metagenome-genome-assembly--contig:-NODE-285-length-28776-cov-4.741248_pt1 | contig 28776 bp, 21 predicted proteins | sample MGYA00242747_ERZ504553 | MGnify/ENA primary metagenome ERZ504553 (study PRJEB26092, sample SAMD00036240) | human gut metagenome | host: Homo sapiens | study: EMG produced TPA metagenomics assembly of...
CAACGTTGCGATCTACGCCTGCGAGAAGGCCACCCAGCTGGGTGCCAAGGTCGTTACCATGTCCGACTCCAACGGCTACGTCTACGATCCCAACGGCATTGATCTGGCCTACGTCAAGGATCTGAAGGAAGTGCGCCGCGGCCGCATCAAGGAGTACGCCGAGACCCACGAGGGTGTAACCTATGTTGCAGATTGCACCAAGGTCTGGACTGTCCCCTGCGACATCGCCCTGCCCTGCGCTACCCAGAACGAGATCAACAAGGAGTCCGCTGAGGCTCTGGTGAAGGGTGGCTGCACCGTCGTGTGCGAGGGCGCCAACATGCCCAGCACCCCGGAGGCCATCGAGGTCTACCTGTCCAACGGCATCCTGTACGGACCTGCAAAGGCTTCCAACGCAGGCGGCGTGGCCACCTCCGGTCTGGAGATGAGCCAGAACTCTGAGCGCCTGAGCTGGAGCTTTGAGGAAGTGGATGCCAAGCTGAAGGGCATCATGGAGGGCATCTTCCATGCTTCCTACGATGCATCCGTCGCTGCCGGTTCCGAGGGCAACCTGATGGTCGGTGCAAACTGCGCCGGCTTCCTGAAGGTTGCAACCGCCATGATGGCACAGGGCATCACCTACTAAGTCATACCGCGTCGTCTAAGAGCCGCGCCCGCAGGGGTGCGGCTCTTTTTTGGTATAACCCCGCCCCGCTCTGCCCACACTGGCAGTATCTTATGGCAGAAAGGGAGTTTTGTATGGACGAGCAGATGTTTTGTTTTCAGTGTGAGCAGGCGGCGGGCTGCACCGCCTGCACCGGCGCAGCGGGGGTGTGCGGCAAGTCGGCCGAGACAGCCGCCGCACAGGACCGGCTCACCGGGGCGCTCATCGCGTTTGCCGGGCAGCTCATCGCGGCGGGGCGCGGCCCGGCCCCGGAACAGGCCCGGCTGCTGATGCAGGGGCTGTTCACCACCATTACCAACGTGAACTTTGACCCCGCCGCCGTGGACGCGCTGACCCGCCGGGTGCACGACGCCAGCCCCGGCACCGGCCCGGACTACGACATGCAGGCCCTCTGGCGGGAACCGGACGCCGACCGGCGCAGCCTGAAATGCTTTGTGCTGTTCAGCCTGCGGGGCATGGCCGCCTACAACTACCACGCCCGGGTGCTGGGCCGCATCGACCCGGAGCTGGACCGGTTCTTCTGTACCGCCCTGCAGGCCGTGGGCGACCCCGGCCAGACCACCGACGCCCTGTGGCAGCTGGTGCAGGCCACAGGAGAAGCCAGCTACCGCTGCATGGAGCTGCTGGACGCGGCCAACACCGGCGCGTTTGGCGATCCGGAACCGGTGCAGGTGCCCCTGACCATTGAAAAGGGGCCGTTCATCGTGATTTCCGGCCACGACCTCTACGACGCACAGCAGCTGCTGGAACAGACCGCAGGCCGGGGCGTCAACGTCTACACCCACTCGGAGATGCTGCCCGCCCACGGCTACCCGGAGCTGAAGCGCCGCTACCCCCACCTCAAGGGCAACTTTGGCACCGCATGGCAGAACCAGCAGCGGGAGTTCGAGGACATCCCCGCGCCCATCCTGTTCACCACCAACTGCATCATGCCCCTGCGCGCCAGCTACGCCGACCGGGTGTTCACCACCTCGGTGGTGGCTTACCCCGGCGTGCCCCACATCGACGAAGGGCGCGACTTTTCCCCGGTGATCGAAAAGGCGCTGGAGCTGGGCGGCTACGCGCAGGACACCCTGCTGCCCGGCCTGAACGGCGGCTCCACGGTGACCACCGGTTTTGCCCGCACCGCCGTGCTGCAGCACGCGGACGAGATCGTGCAGGCGGTGCGGGACGGTAAGCTGCGGCACTTCTTTCTGGTGGGCGGCTGCGACGGCACCCGGCCCAGCCGCCGCTACTACACCGAGTTTGCCCGCCTTACCCCGCCCGACACCATCCTGCTGACCCTGGCCTGCGGCAAGTTCCGCCTGAACGACCTGCCCCTTGGCACCGTGCCGGGTACCGGCCTGCCCCGCATCCTAGACGTGGGCCAGTGCAACGACGCCTACAGCGCCATCCGCATCGCATTGGCGCTGGCCGACGCCTTTGGCTGCGGCGTCAACGACCTGCCCCTCTCGCTGGTGCTGTGCTGGTTTGAACAGAAGGCCGTGTGCATCCTCATCGCGCTGCTGGCGCTGGGCATCCGGAACATCCGGCTGGGGCCTACCCTGCCCCCGTTCCTCTCGCCGGTCGTTGTGGCTGCCCTGCAGCAAAAGTACGATTTAAAAGCCGTAACAACGCCGGAAAATGACCTGCAGGCCATTCTGGGCAGACATTGAGCCTGCACTGTTCTCACTATAGCTACAACTGACCGCCATACGCGGCGTTTCGCACAAGAAGTGGTGTAAAGCAGTTGTCATATTTGGTGCAGCTGTCACTTGAAGATTTTTCAGCGTTCAGTATAATAATAGTTACCGGAACAAAGGCGTTCTGCAAGGGTAAAGTATGCCCTTGCGGGGCGCTTTTCATTTTTTGTCAAAATGCGGAGGGTGCCGCACCGGTGAGGATTTTAGATAAGGATGGGAAAGTCTATGGAAAACTTTACAGAGCAGAAAAACACCCTTGGTCTGTACGATCCACAGTTTGAGCACGATGCCTGCGGCATTGGCGCTGTGGTGGATATCAAGGGCCGCAAAAGCCACCAGACCGTGGACGATGCACTGGCCATTGTGGAACGGCTGGAGCACCGTGCCGGCAAGGATGCCGAGGGCAAGACCGGCGACGGTGTGGGCATTTTGCTGCAGATCAGCCACAAGTTCTTCTCCAAGGTGGCCGAAGAACTGAACATCAGCCTTGGCAACGAGCGCGAGTACGGTGTGGGCATGTTCTTCTTCCCCCAGAGCGAGCACATGCGTGCGCAGGCCATGAAGCTGTTCGAGGTGGTCACCCGCAAGGAAGGCCTCGAATTTCTGGCATGGCGCAAGGTTCCCGTGAACCCGGATGCCGTGGGCCAGAAAGCCCGCGACTGTATGCCTGCTATCTGGCAGTGCTTCATCAAAAAGCCCGCCAAGGTGAGCAAGGGCATCGATTTTGACCGCAAGCTGTACATTGTGCGCCGCGTGTTCGAGCAGGCCAGCAACGGCACTTATGTGCCCAGCCTGTCCAGCCGCACCATCGTGTACAAGGGCATGTTCCTTGTGCACGACCTGCGCCTGTTCTATACCGATCTGCAGGACGAGGATTATGAATCCGCTATCGGCATGGTGCACAGCCGCTTCTCCACCAACACCAACCCCAGCTGGATGCGCGCACACCCCAACCGCTTCATCCTGCACAACGGCGAGATCAACACCATCAAGGGCAACACGGATGCCATGCTGGCCCGTGAAGAGAGCATCTCCAGCTCCATCATGCAGGACGACATGAACAAGATCCTGCCCATCATCAACACTTCCGGCTCCGACTCCGCCATGCTGGATAACGCGCTGGAATTCATGGTGATGAACGGCATGGATCTGCCGCTGGCCGTGATGATCACCATTCCCGAGCCGTGGGAGAACAACAAGAACATCAGCCAGAAAAAGCGCGATTTCTACCAGTATTATGCCACCATGCTGGAGCCTTGGGATGGCCCCGCTGCCATCCTCTTCTCGGACGGCGACGTGATGGGCGCTGTGCTGGACCGCAACGGTCTGCGCCCCAGCCGCTATTACATCACCAAGGACGGCCGCATGATCCTGTCCTCCGAGGTGGGTGTGCTGGAATGCGAGCCGGATAATATTTTGGTCAAGGATCGTCTGCGCCCCGGCAAAATGCTGCTGGTGGACACCGTGAAGGGCGAAGTGGTGGACGACGAAAAGCTCAAGGAGTTCTACGCCAGCCGTGAGCCTTACGGCGAGTGGATCGACCGCAACCTTGTGGAGCTGGCCAGGCTGAAAATTCCCAACGTGAAGGTGGAAAGCTACACCGGCGATCAGCTCACCCGCCTGCAGAAGGTGTTCGGCTACAAGTATGAGGATGTGAACACCATGATCCTCTCCATGGCACGGGCAGGCGCAGAGCCTTCCGGCGCTATGGGCACCGACACCCCGCTTGCTGTGCTGAGCAACCAGCATCCGCCGCTGTTCAATTACTTCAAGCAGCGCTTTGCGCAGGTCACCAACCCGCCCATCGATGCCATCCGCGAAAAGGTGGTCACTTCCACCAGCGTGTATATTGGCGCACACGGCAACCTGCTGGAGGACAAGCCCGAGAACTGCAAGGTGCTCAAGGTGCACAACCCCATCCTGACCAGCACCGACCTGCTCAAGATCAAATACATGAACGTGCCCGGCTTCAAGGTAGCCACGGTGTCCATCAACTACTATAAGAATACCAGTCTGGAAAAGGCCATCGACCGTGTATTTCTGGAGGTCGACCGCGCCTACAAGGATGGTGCAAATATCATCATCCTTTCTGACCGCGATGTGGATGAATACCACGTGACCATTCCCAGCCTGCTGGCAGTTTCCGCGGTTTCGCAGTACCTGATCCGCACCAAGAAGAGCACCGCACTGGCCCTGATCCTGGAAAGTGCAGAGCCGCGCGAGGTGCACCACTTTGCCGCTCTGCTGGGCTACGGTGCCTGCGCCATCAACCCCTATCTGGCACATGAGACCATCGGCCAGCTCATCGACGAAGGCCTGCTGGACAAAGATTACTATGCAGCCGTGGAGGACTACGACAACGCCATCCTCAGCGGCATTGTGAAGATTGCCTCCAAGATGGGCATTTCCACCATCCAGAGCTACCAGAGCAGCCAGATCTTTGAGGCTGTGGGCATCTCCAAGGATGTCATCGACAAATACTTCACCGGCACGGTGAGCCGTGTGGGCGGCATTACCCTTTCGGACATTCAGGCCGATGTGGAAGCCCAGCACAACGCAGCCTTCGACCCGCTGGGTCTGGACATCAACATGGAGCTGGCCGACAGCGGCGCACACAAGTTCCGCAGCGGCAAGGAAGAACACCTGTTCAACCCCCAGACCATCCACCTGTTCCAGAAAGCCTGCTGGACGAACGACTACTCGGCTTTCAAGCAGTTCACCAGCACCGTGGACAATATGGGTGCTGACGGCGTGCATCTGCGCAGCCTGCTGGACTTCAACTATGCTCCTGACGGCGGCATCCCGCTGGAAGAGGTGGAGCCGGTAAGTTCCATCGTCAAGCGGTTCAAGGGCGCAGCCATGAGCTACGGTGCCCTGAGCAGTGAAGCCCATGAGACCATTGCCATCGCCCTGAACCGTCTGGGCGGCCGCAGCAACACCGGCGAGGGCGGCGAACCCGAAGAGCGCTACCACAGCGAGAGCAATTCCAAGATCAAGCAAGTGGCTTCCGCACGCTTTGGTGTAACGAGCAAATACCTCGTTTCTGCGGAAGAGATCCAGATCAAGCTGGCACAGGGCGCAAAGCCCGGTGAGGGCGGCAACCTGCCCGGTGCCAAGGTATATCCGTGGATTGCAAAGACCCGCCACAGCACCACCGGTGTGGGCCTGATCTCTCCCCCGCCGCACCACGATATCTACTCCATCGAGGACCTTGCAGAGCTGATCTACGACCTGAAGAACGCCAACCGCAGCGCCAACATCAATGTCAAGCTGGTCAGTGAGGCCGGCGTTGGCACCATTGCGGCCGGTGTTGCCAAGGGCGGCGCACAGGTCATTCTGGTGTCCGGCTACGACGGCGGCACCGGTGCAGCACCGCGTACTTCCATCAAGCACGCTGGCCTGCCGTGGGAGCTGGGCATCGCCGAGACCCATCAGACCCTGATCCTGAACGGCCTGCGCACCCGCGTGCGCATCGAGAGCGACTCCAAGCTGCTCTCCGGCCGCGATGTTGCCATCAGCTGTATGCTGGGCGCAGAGGAGTTCGGCTTCGGCACTACCCTGCTGATGGCCGAGGGCTGCGTGATGATGCGTGTGTGCAATCTGGATACCTGCCCCATGGGCATCTGCACCCAGAACCCGGAGCTGCGCAAGAACTTCAAGGGCAAGCCGGAATACATCATCAACTACCTCACCTTTGTGGCCGAGGAGCTGCGCGAGTACATGGCAAAGTTGGGCGTGCGCACCATCGATGAACTGGTGGGCCGCACCGACCTGCTCAAGGTCAAGCCTGCCGCACCCGGCAGCCGCGCTTCCAAGATGGATCTCGACTGCATCCTGCACAACCCTGCCATCGAGAACAGCAATGTTCACTTCGTGAAGGAGGACACCTACGACTTCCATCTGGAAAACACCCTCGATATGAAGGTGCTGATGAAGAAGTTCAAGCTCAGCAGCAAGAATGCCCAGAGCGTGACGCTGGATGTCTCCAACACCGACCGCGCCTTTGGTGCCATCTTTGGCAGCGAGATCACCCGCAAATACGGCAACAGCCTGCCGGATGATGTTTACACCGCCCACTGTGTGGGTGCAGGCGGCCAGAGCTTTGGTGCCTTCATCCCGGGCGGCCTGACGCTGGACCTTGTGGGCGACTGCAACGACTACATGGGCAAGGGCCTGTCTGGCGGCAAGATCGTCGTGCGCCCGCCCAAGGGCATCACGTTCAAGCCCGAGGAGAACATTATCACCGGCAACGTGGCCCTGTACGGTGCTACCAGCGGCAAGGCGTTCATTTCCGGCGTGGCCGGTGAGCGCTTCGCCGTGCGCAACAGCGGTGCCACCGCCGTTGTGGAGGGCGTTGGCGACCACGGCTGCGAGTACATGACCGGCGGCACGGTGGTGGTTCTGGGCCAGACCGGCAAGAACTTTGCAGCCGGTATGACCGGCGGCATCGCCTACGTGCTGGACGAGAACTGGGACTTCTACCAGCGCGTGAACAAGGAGACCGTCAGCCTGGAGCCTGTGGAGCACAAGTACGATGTTGCCACCCTGAAAGAGCTGATCCGCGAACATGTGGAGGCCACCGGCTCTCCCCGCGGCAAAGAGATCCTTGACAACTTCAGCGAATTCCTGCCCAAGTTCAAGAAAGTTCTGCCCTACGATTATGACCGTATGCTGCGTGTGATCGCATCCGTTGAGGAGCGCGGTCTGGACGGCGAGCAGGCACAGATCGAAGCATTCTACACGGTGCAGAAGAAGAAGTAAGGAGGGCAGCGTTATGGGTAAGACAACTGGATTTATCGACTATACGCGCAAAACCAGCACGGATGTTCCGCCGCTGGAACGCATTGAAAACTTTAACGAATTTCACGTCTGGCTCTCCCGCGAGGAGCAGCAGACGCAGGCAGCACGCTGCATGGACTGCGGTGTTCCCTTCTGTCAGGCCGGCATGATGATCGGCGGCATGGCCTCCGGCTGCCCGCTGAATAACCTCATCCCGGAGTGGAACGACCTTGTTTATCATGGCAAGTGGGAGCTGGCCATGCACCGGCTGATGGCCACCAACCGTTTTCCGGAGTTCACCAGCCGGGTGTGCCCTGCCCTGTGTGAAGCGGCCTGCACCTGCGGCGATGTGACCGGCAGCAGCGTGACCGTGCGCGAGAACGAGCACGCCATTATTGAGACGGCTTACGCCAAGGGCTGGCTGCACGCCGCACCGCCGCCCTCCCGCACCGGCAAGAGCATAGCCGTGGTGGGCAGCGGCCCCTCCGGCCTTTCGGTGGCTGAATACCTGAACAAGCGCGGCCACGCCGTGACTGTGTTCGAGCGTGCAGACCGCGTGGGCGGCCTGCTGATGTACGGCATCCCCAACATGAAGCTGGACAAATCCGTCATCGAGCGCCGCATCAAGATCATGCAGGCTGAGGGCGTGGAGTTCCGCACCAACATGGATGTGGGCGGGGCTGTTGCCGCCGAAGAGCTGCTGAACGGCTACGATGCCGTGGTGCTGTGCTGCGGTGCCAAGAAGGCCCGCGACCTGAATGTGCCCGGCCGCGATGCAAACGGCGTGCACTTTGCCGTAGACTACCTGACCAGCGTGACCAGAAGTCTGCTGGACAGCCAGTTCGCGGACGGCAAGGCCATCGATGCCAAGGGCAAAAATGTTCTGGTGATCGGCGGCGGTGATACCGGCAACGACTGTCAGGGTACGGCCCTGCGGCAGGGCTGCACCGATCTGGTGGCACTGGAAATGATGCCGCAGCCGCCCAAGGAGCGTGCAGCCTCCAACCCGTGGCCGGAGTGGCCCCGTGTGCTGAAGGTGGACTACGGCCAGACCGAGTGTCTTGCAAAGTTTGGCAAGGACCCGCGCGTGTACCAGACCACCGTGAAGGAATTTTTGAAGGATGATGCAGGCAATCTGACCGGTGCTATCATCTCCTACCTGAAGCCGGAACGGAACCCCGAGACCGGTCGTACCAGCATGGTGCCCACCGGTGAAGAATTCACCTACAACTGCCAGCTGGCGTTCATCGCCGCAGGCTTTACCGGCTGCGAAAGCTACGTGGCCGATGCATTTGGTGTGGAGCTGACCGCCCGCGGCAACGTGGCAGACCACAGCTTCAAGACCAACGTGGAAAAGGTGTTCGTTTGCGGCGATATGCGCCGCGGCCAGAGCCTTGTGGTGTGGGGCCTGCGCGAAGGCCGCGACTGCGCCGCCGAGGTAGACCGCTACCTGATGGGCTACACCAACCTCTAACTAAGCCATTCTCTTTCCTATCCTAAACAAGCAGAAGCGGGGGCCTTTGCAAGGCTCCCGCTTCTGCTTTTGTTTTTTAGTCTGTATTGTATTCCGGTTCCGTGGGGGTAGGATCTGTTGTTTCCGGAGGGGCCGGCTCTGTCGTGGTGGGTTCGGTAGCGGCGGGTTCCTCCGGTGTTACCGTGATCTGCACACTGGGGTCTGCCGCAATATACACGGTGATCACCGTGCCCACTTCCACCTTGGTGCCCGGCTCCTCGCTGGTACGCACCACGCAGCCGGATGCATAGGAGCCATCGTTCACCACCATAAAGCAGCTGGCCACAAGGCCCCGGGCTTCCAGTTCCTTTACCGCGCTATCCTGCGTAAAGCCGATGATATTGGGCATCTCGGCCATCTGCGGGCCTTTGCTCACCACCAGCTGTATGGTCTCCCCTGCCTTGAGCACAGTATCCGCGCTCGGCTCCTGCTGGATGATCTGGCCTGCCGGGGCGGTATCGCTGTATTCCTCGGTGACGTAGAACAGATACATGCTGGTATATTCCCGGTTGTTCTGCACCTGCGTGTAGTCCATGCCAATAAAGTTCGGCACAAGGTTCTGCGGCACCATCACCTCGCTGCTGGCCGGTTCCGACTCCGCAGCCGACGCGGCAGGCTGGTGGATGTGCTGGCTCAGCACGCTCCACAGCGTGAGCAGAATGAGGATGGACAGCAGGATCACGATGCCCGCCAGCAGCGCTTTTAAGCTGAGCAGATGCTCCTTGCGTTCCGGCTCCGGCTGGGCTGTGCGCACCGGAGTCTCCGGCTTCATGGTGCGGGTCAGCTCGGCGGTGTATTCCTTGGAAGAAAGGGCCTGATACAGCTGCGGCACGGTCTGGATGCGCTCCATGGGCCGCAGGCGCAGGCCCAGCTGCAGCACCTGCGAGACGTACAGCGGCAGGCTGCCGTTCACCGATTTTGCGCGTGGGTTGGAGTCTGCCACCATGCGCTGCGCCGCAGGCACCGGGGCCTGCCCGCACACCATGCGGTAGAACACGGCCGCAAGGCTGTATTCATCGGTATAGCGGCCCTCGAACTCTGCGGTGGAATACTGCTCCGGGGCGGAATAGCCTTCGTACAGCTGTTCGTGCAGGCCGCTGCCCGCCGTGCGCAGGCCCACCGTGGCATAGCCTGCCAGACGGCAGCGGTCGTTTTCCATCACGCGGATGTTCTCCGGGCAGATACCGCGGTGCACCAGACCGATCTTGTGCATGGCGGCTACGCCTTCAAACACCGGCTGCAGCATGGTGCAGGCATCGTCCGGGCGGATGGTGCCGGGGTGGTTTTCCAGCCACTGATCCAGCGGGGTGCCGCCCAGATTTTCCAGAATGGCGTAAACGCTGTTATTGGCTTCCACCACATCCAGCACGGCTTCCAGACCATTGGCCGGAGTGATGCGCTGGATGGAGCGGTACAGGTCCGCAAAATCCATGCGGGTGGTTTTGAACAGCACCTCACTGCCGGTCTTGGGCCGCAGGGTACTTTCTGCCGTGCGCTCCGCCGTGAGGGTAATGGGCAGATATTCCTTGATGGTCACCCGGAAACGGCCCAGATTCTCTGCGCCGCGGTAGAGGATGCCCTCGCCGTCGATGCTCAGCATTTCCCCTACGGTGTAGCGCCCGGCCAGCACGGTGCCCACCGGCAGGGTGCCGCCGGGGTTGCGCCCGGCAAAGCTTTTGCCGCAGTGCGGGCAGCTTTGTGCTGCTCCGGGCAGCGGCTGCAGGCAGTATGGACACAGGCGTGTTGCTTCCATTGTGGTCTCCTTATACCGTTTTGCGCCGCAGCAGGCTCATGGGCGGCAGCTCCGGCGTGGGAATGGTGTATTTTTCCATGGCATGCGGGGTGCTCTCCACCCGTTCACCGGCTTCGTTTTCGATCCACTCAGGGTTCAGCGGAATGCTGCGGCCATCCGGGCAGAGGGCTTCCAGAGTGTCGCCCAGGCTCCACTTGCCGCGCTGCTGGCAGGAGGCAACGCCGTTCTCCCAGCCGTCCACCGTGCCCACAAACTCCCACTCGCGGATGTAAGTAGCGCTGTCGGTGGCCTGTCTGGCCTGCTCGCGGCCAAAGTAGAAGCCCGGCGAGTAATGGCGGTGGCTGGTACGGGTAAGCTCCTCGTACACTTCAGCAGGCAGCTCAAAGTTGTCGTTGAGCGGGTCGGCCAGATAAGCGTCCAGCGCCCTGCGGTAGGCGGCGGTAACGCTTGCCACATAGTAGAAGGTCTTGGCACGGCCCTCGATCTTCAGGCTGTCCACACCGGCCTTGCAGATCAGATCAAGGAAAGGCGCGGTGCACATATCATTGGCGTTGAGGATGTAGCTGCCGTTCTCGTTCTCGCCGATCTCGTACAGCTGGCCCGGACGGGTCTCCTCGCTGAGATAGTATTTCCAGCGGCAGGGCTGGGCGCACTGGCCGCGGTTCGCGTCGCGGCCCGCCATGTAGTTGGAAAGCAGGCATCGGCCCGAAACGCTCATGCACATAGCACCGTGCACAAAGGCTTCGATCTCCAGCTCCGGCGGTGTTTTATCGCGCAGGATCGCAATATCCTGCAGGGTCATCTCACGGGCCAGCACCACGCGCTTTGCGCCCATATTGTAGGCGGCGCGGGCCGCAGCCCAGTTGGTGATGCCTGTCTGGGTGGACATGTGCACATCGATGTCCGGTGCAAAGGTCTTGCAGGCATCCAGCACACCAAGGTCTGCCACGATAAAGGCATCCACACCGGCCTTGGCTGCTTCCTTGATGGCCTCGGGCAGGCGGTCGGCTTCCTCGTTGGTGGGCAGGGTGTTCATGGTCAGGTAGACCTTGCGGCCACGGGCGTGAGCGTAGATGACACCCTCGGCCAGCTGTTCCGGCGTAAAGTTGGCCGGAGCAGACCGCATTCCAAATTCAGGCAGGCCGCAGTAAACGGCATCGGCACCGTAGTTGATGGCATAGCGCAGGCGTTCCAGATCGCCTGCCGGGGCCAGCAGTTCCGGGATTTGCAGCATAGTTCAAATTCCTCTCATTTTTCCGTATTCACAGTTTTGTTCACTTGTGCTGCCTTCTGGCAGTTTGCGCTGTGTTCGCTCAGGGTGCGGGCATAATAATAGCTGCCCTTGAGGTCGGTCACAAAGAAATAGGCATCCTTGGCCTCCTCATTGGGCTGGGGGGCCAGCGCTGCCCTGATGGCCGCAATGCCGGGGTTCGAGATCGGCCCGGCAGGCAGGCCCTTGCAGCTGTAGGTATCATACGCAGCCACGATATTTTCCGGGATATTATCCCAGCCGCCATAGTAGGGTGCCACCCAGTTCCAGAGGTAATTGTTGTCACTGTCGCTCTGGATATAGCTGGAGGTGTTGCTCTGCAGGCGCGGGTAGGGCGAATCCGCAGCCAGACGGTTGCGGAACACCTGTGCCACGTTCGAGTCCTGACTGTTGCCCGCTTCCTCCTGCACAAAGGATGCCAGTGTGATCAGCTGGGGCAGGGTCATATCCTGCTTTTTAAGTTCTGCATACATCTCATCGGTGATCTGTGCATCGAACTGGGCATAGAAGGTGGCTACATAGTTGTGCACGGTGTCGTCCTTTAAGAATTCGTAGGTCTCCGGGAAGAGATAGCCCTCGCACTTCATAAAGCGATCCGGCGCGTCGGCATCGTCCGGCACGTACTGCCAGAAGGTGTATTCGCTGAAATCGCCCTCGTTGGCTTCCTTCAGGAAATCCTCGGCGCTGCACAGCCCGGCGGCTTCCATCTTCTGGGCAATGGCAATGGCCGTGGTTCCCTCTGGGATGGTCACGCGCACCGTTTCGGCCTTGGCGTAGGTGGACAGGACCGCAATAATGGCATCGTAAGAACAGGCGCTCTTCTGCAGGGTAAAATCGCCATACTGCAGCTTTGATGCCGCACCCTTTTGCCCCACATACCAGCGGAACAGATAGGCCGAGCGGATCACACCCGCATCCTTGAGCTTTTGCGCAATGACGGAAACGCCGCTGCCCTGCGGGATGCTCACCGTTACCTCCGTGCCGGGTCTGCCATTGCCGCTGATCTCATTGCGCGCAAACAGCAGCGCCCCGCCAACGGCCAGCGCCAGCAGTACCACCAGCACCAGCAGGATCTTCCCTACACCGCCTTTTTTGCGGGTGTTTTTTTCGTGTGCCATAAGCACCTTCCTTTTATCTTAGTTTTCCAGCATCAGGCGCATGTAGCTTTCGGCTACATCAAAGGGTTCGGCATCAAAGCGGATCATGCCGTAGTCCTGCCGGGTGCCCTCGCCGAGGAACAGCGGCTGGGATGCGCCCACGGTAATGACCGCCTTTTCCACGATGACTTCCTTTTCGCGGGCGGCTTCCATCAGTACTTCGGCGGCGCGGTCATTGTCGGCCTGCAGCTCCACAAAGTAAAGCGTATCCTCCTTGCGGAAATAAATACCATAGCCGTGGGCGCTGGAAACGATGGTGGCACCGGAGGAGTACAGATCTCCCAGCACCACGGCCATGCGCTCCGGGGTCAGCTGCACGGTATCGGGCCAGAAGCGCTCCCGCAGCTCACACAGCTTTTTGGCGGTGACGGAATCAAACTCCGCCTGGCTCCACAGGTTGCGCTCCACCTCGCGCGGCAGGCAGCGCAGGGCGAAGGCCCATGCAAAGCCCTTATCCTGCAGCAGTGCGGCCTGCTCCGGGCTGGTGGGCACTGCCACCGTAAACCCTGCGCCGCGCAGCTTTTGCTGGGCACACAGATAGTCTACAAGGCCCGCCAGGATCAGGCTGCCCTCGCCGCACAGACCGTACAGATAGGTGCCGCTGCGGCCCTGCAGCGTGACAGGAACTGCCAGCGCTACAGCTGCGATCTCGTCGTTTTCCTCGGCCACATAGACGTTCTGCTCGCCTGCAAACTGCTCAATGGCCTTTTTGGCAAATTCTTCCGATTCATTGCGCTGGCTCTGCCATAAAGCCAGCACTGCCGGTTTATCTTCCGGCTGCATCAAACGATACATCTGTCAGGATGCCCCCTCTTATCGAAAATTATGTCAGCTGCTTCAACACGATCTCCTGCACTTCAGCCTGAATGTCTTCGATGCTGCGCATGTTGTCCCCGCTGGTGCAATGCACGACGGCCCAGCCAAGGTGCGCGGCACAATACTCGGCGGCGCAGCGGCTGCGGGCAAGATACTCGGTATCCTTCTCGTGCACATCCTTCCTGCTCTCATCGCCGTGGTAACGCTGGGTCATAAGCTTCTGGCTCACGGCGGGGTCTACCTGTAAGTAGATCACCTCATCCGGCGCAGGCAGGCCCAGCAGATGGAACTCAAAATCAAACAGCCAGCCGAGAAAACTCTCCCACTGCTCCGGCGGCAGCTTGGAGCACTGGTGCACTGCGTTGGAGGTGGTGTAGCGGTCGGCAATGACGATGCCGCCATTCTCGTAAAAACTGCCCCAGTCCTTTTTGTAGCTAGCATAGCGGTCCACCGCATAAAAGCTGGAGGCTGCATAGGCGTTTACATCGTCCGGGTGCTGGCCGAACTGCCCGGCCAGATACATTTTTACAAGGGCGCTGGAGTCGCTCTCATAATTCGGGAAGGTGATCTCCCGCACAGAAAAGCCCTGTTCCTTTAAATGTGCTGCCAGCAGCTTTGCCTGCGTGGCCTTGCCGCTGCCGTCCAGCCCTTCCAGTACGATCAGTTTTCCCTTGCTCATGCTTCGGCACCTTCTTTGATCGCGGCATATTTTGCACGCACCTCGGCGGTTTTTCCGCAGCACATCCTGCCTTCCGGGCAGGGGCCGGATACACAGGCCGGGCCGGACTTTGCAAAGATATGCGGTGCCACCGGATACACCAGCTCGAACATTTTTTCGGCCAGCTCCCGGATCTCCCACTGGGCGCGGCTGCAGCAGCGCAGGTGGAAAAAGTTCTGCAGGCTGCGGGCATTCATGGTGACCACCATCTTGGTCTCGCAGGCGTTGGGCAGTACAAAGCGGGCATCCTCGTTGGCCTGCTTACTGGCCTTGGCGCGGGCCTGCTTTTCCGGCATTCCTTCGGCCATCAGGCGGGCGGTGTGGCCCTCTTCCAGCTTGTGGGCAAGGTCGAGGTAGCGCTTTGCGTCCTCTTCCATGCTGGCAAGGAAAGCTTCCTTTGCTTCCGGGATGGCTTCGATCTCGGGCGGTACCACATAGCGGAAATCGTCCAGCCGCACATAGCGCTGGCTCTGCACGCTGAAGGATGCAATGCGGTGGCGGGTGATCTGCGCCAGCAAAGTGCGGCTGACCCCCTCGATGCCAAAGGTGAAGCTGGCATGTTCAATGGGGCTGGCATGGCCCAGATCGCTGAGCATGGTCAGGAACTTCGCGGTCTTTTCCTCGGTCAGGCCGTCCAGCAGGTCGGTGATGTGCGCATCGGAATAGCAGAGCTTTGCCGCTGCAGCCACCACCTTTTCCGGTTCCGGGGTATGTGCGATCAAACGAACAGTCATCATAAGTGTGTTATTCCTCCGCAGTGATTTTGGTCAGGGGCGCAAAATTGGCCATGGTCTTTTTGATGCCCACCTTTTCAAAGTTGATCTCCACGATCTGATCTCCGGCGGCAGGCTTCACAGCCACTACCTGACCGCGTCCGAATACCTTGTGCTCCACAAGATCGCCCGGCTCATAGTGTTTTGCGCCTTTTGCAGCGGTTTTTGCTGCCGGTGCGCCTGTAAAGGAGATTTGCTTTGCAGATTTTTTCTGCGTTGTTCCGTCAGAATATGCAGAACTGTAACCAGAGCCATATCCAGTACCTGCGCCGCTGCGGCCATAGCCGGAACCGTATCCGCTCTGGCTCTGGCCCCGGTTTGCATAGGCCGAGCCAAAGCCGCGGCCCTCGCCCGCGTTGTATTCGCGGTTCAGGTAGCCGCTGCGATTGCTATAGCTGCTTCCGTAGCCGCCCGTACCGTACCCACTGGCGCTGCGGCCCCATCCGGACGGCCCGGAGTAACCGGACGCACCACCGGGCACCGTATCACGATAGCTGTCGCCCCAGCCGCCAAAGCGGGAGCGCTGTTCCAGTACCGGGCTACGGGTCTCCTCGATATACTCCGGCTCGATCTCCCGCAAAAAGCGGCTCGGTTCGTTGCGCTGGGTGCGGCCATACAGCATCCGGGAAACGCTGTTGGAGATGTACAGCTCCTTCTTGGCGCGGGTGATGCCCACGTAGGCAAGGCGGCGCTCCTCTTCCAGATCGGCCTCGGAATACTTGCTCATCTCGCTGGGGAATACGCCCTCCTCCATGCCAATCAGGAACACATACGGAAATTCCAGACCCTTGGCGGAGTGGATGGTCATGAGCACCACCTGATCGGCACTCTCGTTATAGCTGTCGATATCGCTGATGAGGGCGATATCTTCCAGATAGCCTTCCAGCGTGGCTTCCTCACCGTGCTGGTCGCAGTAGTTCTTGACGTTGTTCACCAGCTGACCAAGGTTCTGCAGGCGGTCAGCCGCATCCTCGTGGCCCTTGGCTGCATCGGCTTCCAGCATGGCCTTATAGCCGGTCAGCTCGATCACATCGGCTGCAAACTCGTCCAGCGTGCGGGTCTCCAAAGAATCCTGCAGGCGCTGATAGATCTGCCAGAACTTGAGCAGCGGCATTACGGCGCGGCTGAGCTTTGCATATTGGTCGGCATGGCCGATGATGTCCAGCATGCTCACGCCCTCCTGCGCGGCCAGATCGGCAATCACCTCCACGGTGGTGGCACCGATCTTGCGGGCAGGCTCGTTGATGATGCGGCGCAGGCGCACATCATCGCGGGGGTTCGCCACGATGGACATGTAGGAATGGATATCCTTGACCTCTTTGCGGTCGTTGAAGCGCTGACCGCCCACGATCTTGTGGGGGATGCCTGCACGGGTAAAGTAGCTTTCGATGGGGGGCCGATTGGGCGTTCATGCGGTAGAGGATGGCGTGGTCGGCCAGATGTCCGCCCTCTTTCAGGTGCTGGCCGATCACATCCGCGATGTGGCTGGCCTCGTCCTGCTCGTTCTCGGCGGTGTACACCTGCACCTTATCGCCCTCGCCATTGCTGGTCCACAGGGTCTTGCCCTTGCGCTCGGTGTTGTGCTGAATGACACAGTTCGCAGCGTTCAGGATATTGGACGTAGAGCGGTAGTTTTGTTCCAGACGGATGGTTTTGGTGCCCGGGTAAATGCGCTCGAAATTAAGGATGTTCTCAATGGTAGCGCCGCGGAAGCGGTAGATGCTCTGGTCATCATCGCCCACCACGCAGATGTTCTTTTCCGGGCCGGTGAGGAGGCTCACCAGACGGAACTGCGCCACACTGGTGTCCTGATACTCGTCCACCAGCAGATAGCGGTATTTGTTCTGGTAAAAATCCCGCACATCCTTGTGCTCGGCCAGCAGCTGCACGGTCTGGTAGATCAGGTCGTCAAAGTCGAATGCTCCGGCTTCCTTCAGGCGCTTTTCGTAGGCCGCGTAGATGCGGGCCGTCAGCGCGCCTTTGGTATCTTTTGCGGGGCTGGCAAGGGCCTGTTCCGGGCTGACAAGCTGATCCTTCCATCGGCTCATCTGGTTGATCGCAGCCTTGATGGGCAGGAACTTATCGTCCACATTCAGGTCTTTGTAGACAGCCTTCATCACGCGCTGGGAATCATCGGTATCGTAGATAGTAAAGCTGCGCGGGTAGCCGATCTCCTCCGCCCAGCGGCGCAGGATGCGTACACAGGCCGAGTGGAAGGTGGAAGCGAACACTTCGTCGCCCTCCTCGCCGCCCAGCATCCGGCGCAGACGTTCCTTCAGCTCCCTGCTGCCTTGTTGGTAAAGGTAATGGCCATCACGTTCCAGCTGCGCACAGCGTTCTGGCGCAGCATCCCGTCCAGCCAGCTGGGGGCGGCAGTGCCGGTCATGATGGCGTTGCGCAGAGCCTTGATATCGTCCTCCGTGGCCGGGCGCGGTGTCTGTTTGGAGCCGTGGGCCGAGCCGAACCGGATGAGGTTTGCAATGCGGTTTACCAGCACGGTGGTCTTGCCGCTGCCTGCACCAGCAAGGATGAGCAGCGGGCCATCGGTGGTGAACACTGCCTGCCGCTGCATATCGTTCAGGCGGCCAAACTGTTTTTCGATATAGGTATCGCGCAGAGCGCAGAATTCCTGTGTGAGATCTGTTGCCATGGTTTCCCCTGTTCCTTTTATGTTTATACTATCAAAATACAGTATACCACATTTCAAAACGATTGAGAATAGCCGCCGCGTTCGCTCTGGCTATTTTCAGCGGAAAAAATTATTTTTATAATTTGTAACTCCGAAAAGCCTGCGGGCTTTTCGGAGTTACTTTTTCACGAAAGAGGTCGTAGAGAAAAATTGCATCTGATAAAACAGCAGCCGTTTTTCGTTACGGCCTTTTTGTGAAAATGTGTTTGGAGCAGCCCGCAGGCTGCGACAAACACGAAATAAATAATATAATTTCCTTATTTTATGCCCAAAGCAAACGCGGCGGGCATTTCAAATCGTAAAACAAAAACCGCCCGGCAGCTCTTGCGAACCGACGGGCGGAAAAAATGCTTTTCAGAAAGCGCTTAGCTGAAAATGTTGATCAGGATACCAGCAGCAACGGCAGAGCCGATAACACCGGCCACGTTGGGGCCCATTGCGTGCATCAGCAGGAAGTTGGAGGGATTCTCGCTCTGGCCAACCTTCTGGGAAACGCGAGCGGCCATAGGCACAGCGGAAACGCCTGCGGAACCGATCAGCGGGTTCACCTGACCACCGGTCAGCTTGTACATCACCTTGCCGCACAGCACACCGGCAGCAGTGCCGAAGGAGAATGCAATCAGGCCCAGCACGATGATGAACAGGGTGCGGGTGTTCAGGAAGGTGTTTGCAGAGGTGGTGCAGCCAACAGACAGTGCCAGGAAGATGGTGATAATGTTCATCAGCTCATTGCCGGCGGTCTTCTGGATACGATCCACAACGCCGCACTCCTTCATCAGGTTGCCCAGCATCAGCATACCCACCAGAACGGCGGCATCGGGCACGATCAGGGAAACGATGATGGTGACCATGATGGGGAAGATGACCCTCTCGGTCTTGGAGACGGTGCGCAGCTGCTTCATCACGACGGTACGTTCCTTCTTGGTGGTCAGTGCCTTCATGATGGGCGGCTGGATAACAGGCACCAGCGCCATGTAACTGTAGGCCGCCACAGCGATGGAGCCCAGCAGCTCAGGAGCCAGACGGGAGGTAACGAAGATAGCGGTAGGACCGTCTGCACCGCCGATGATGGCGATAGCAGCGGACTGCTTCTGGGTGAAGTCCACCAGACCGGTAGCGGTCAGCAGGCGAGCGCCCATGTAAGTACCGAAGATGCCGAACTGAGCGGCAGCGCCCAGCAGCAGGCTCTTGGGGTTGGAGATCAGGGGTGCGAAGTCGGTCATGGTGCCGATGCCCAGGAAGATCAGCGGCGGGTAGATGCCCAGCTTAACGCCCATGTAGAGCATATCGGCCAGACCACCGTTGTTCAGGATCTCCACCCACATGGGGGTGTTCCAGACCGTCACCGACGAAATATTGCATGTGGATAACGCCGCTGCCGGGCAGGTTTGCCAGGATCATGCCGAATGCCATGGGCAGCAGGATCAGCGGCTCAAACTCTTTGACGATGGCCAGGTACAGCAAAAAGCAGCCCACGCAGATCATCACTGCGTACAGCCAGCCGCCCGGCTCACCGAACTTGGCAAAACCGGAACTCTGGAAAATACCGACCAGAGTATCAATAAACTGTGTCATGCTCTTCCTCCTCTGTTAAAATGGTGCGGTGGTGTCGTTTACACCCGCATTGGCCCCAGCCGTTCTTGCTGCGGCGCACAGCCTTGAGGGTGTACTTGCCGTTGCCCATTGCATGGATTGCTGCCATAATGGCGGCGATCACATCACCGGGAATGCCCTCTTCCACCTGAGGAGCGGGAGCAGCTGCGGCCTGCTGCACGGGTGCAGCGGGCTGTACAGCGGGAGCCTTGGCGGCTTCCTTGGCAGCCTTCTTCTTTGCGTTCATCGAATCGAAGATCTTGCCTTCCAGCGTGATAATCGCCATCAGCAGGATAAGGATCAAGAACACCAGTACGATGCCGGTAATGGTAACGACCACGTCAAAACCTAAATCCATGGTTTTCCTCCTGTTTCTTGTATACTGCGTCCGATACAAGATCGTCAGCAGAAAATCAATTTGGGTACATTATACCTTATTTTCCAATTTATTTCAACAAAAATAGATATTTTTTCTTTTTGGCGCTTTTGTTCAGATTCATGGATAAATGGTGCAGCTTTGATTATCTGCGGCCAATGCGGGGCGTTGCATCCAAAAAGCCGGTTTCCAGCTTGTCGTTCAGGCCAAGGCTCATGGCAGTGCCCAGTGCCACACAGTTGACGGGATCGGGCGAAACCGTCACCTCCACCTTCAGCTCTTCGCTCAGGTATTCGGTAAGGCCGTGCAGCTGTGCACCGCCGCCGGTCAGCATGACACCATTGCGGAAGATATCGCCTGCCAGTTCCGGAGGGGTCTTTTCCAGCACCTGATGGGCCGCGGCGCCGATCTGCTCGCTGAGCATCATGACCGGGTCGTACAGGTCGTCAGTGGAAACATTCACACGCACCGGCAGGCCGGTGAGCAGGCTGCGGCCCTTGATCTCCATGGTCTCGTGGAAATCAGTCTTCTGGGGGCAGCAGGCCACGTTCTTTTTCAGCTCTTCGGCGGTGCGCTGGCCAATGGCAACGCTGTACTTGTTGCGCACGAACTTGAGGATCTCTTCGTCGTAGTGGTTGCCGGCCACGCGCACGCTGGTGGCCTTGACCTTGCCGCCCAGAGAAAGCACTGCAATATCGGTGGTGCCGCCGCCGATATCAATGATCATGCGGCCCTCCGGCTGGGTGATGTCGATGCCGGAGCCAAGGGCAGCGGCAATGGGTTCGTCGATCAGGTACACCTGACGGGCACCAGCGGCCACCACAGCCTCCACCACGGCATCGCTTTCAATGCCGGTAATGGCGGCGGGCACACAGACGGCCACGCGGGGCTTGACCATGTGGGAGCTGTACACCTGCTTGACAAAACGGCAGATCAGCTCACGGGTCATGGTATGGTCACTGATCACACCGTCCTTCAGCGGGAAGATGGCAGAAATATAGTTCGGGGTGCGGCCCACCATAGCAAGGGCCTTATCGCCTGCTTCCAGCACGGTCTTCTTGCGGGTATCCATTGCCACAACGCTGGGCTGGTTGAGCACAACGCCCTTGCCCTCCTGCGCAATGATAATGGTAGTGGTACCAAGATCGATACCGATATCGTTCTGTGCCATAAGTTTTCTTTTTCCTTTCTCTGGTTTCTCTATCGAAACAACGGCCTGTTGATGCAGGCCGGAAATCATACCAGTTTACAGTATAGCATAGTTGCCGTAAAAAGTATACCGGTTTTGAACTCCTTCCGTCTGCTCACTTTGTTCGCATCCACCTGTTCCCCTTTTTGTCACTTACGTGACATCTGTTCCTCTCTTTGTCACCTGTGGTGACATTTCTCCCCGGCGCGGGGAGAATCTGTCCCGGCCGGGGGAAGTCTGTCTCCCGGAGGGAGGCTTTGGCAGTGCAGAAAGCTTTTCCTCTTCGCCAGAGGCTCCCTCTCCGAGGGAGCTGTCACCGAAGGTGACGGAAGGAGTTATTCTGCTTCCGTCTGTTCCGGCGGCAGCTCTGCCTGCAAAAGATAGGCAAGGCCGCTGTAGCGCAGGTTCTGGCGGATGTTGCCCATCATGCGGTTCACAACGTCCCTGCGGCCCGCCACGATGCACAGCTTCCGTGCACGGGTAACGCCGGTGTAGAACAGGTTGCGGTAGCACAGCCGCGGCGGAACCTGCGCCACCGGCAGGATCACCGCCGGGAACTCGCTGCCCTGACTTTTGTGTACCGTGATGGCATAGGCGATCTCCAGCTCGCCCAGGTTCTCTGCCGGGTAGACCAGCCGCTTGTCATCCATGCGCACCACCATGGAGCGATCCCGCGTGTTGATGCTCTCCACAATGCCGATGTCGCCATTGTAGGCACCCACGCCCTGCTCCCCGCCAATGCGGTTCCAGATGATCTCGTAATTATTGCGCACCTGCATTACCTTATCGCCCACGCGGAACACCCGGGCGGCGCTTTGCAGCTGGGGCTTGCCCGTCTGTTCCGGGTTCAGCAGGTTCTGCAGTTCCACATTCAGTGCCTGTGTGCCGGTAGGGCCAAGCTTGGTGGGGCACAGCACCTGAATGTCCCGGATCGGATCGAAGCCGTAGCTGCGCGGCAGGCGGGTGGTGACCAGATCACACACCAACCGCTGGGCCGCATCGCCGTCCGATTCCAAAAAGAAGAAGTCGTCGGTCTTACCGCCCTTCTGCAGCGGTTCACCTGAGATGATGTGGTGGGCGTTCTCCACGATCAGGCTGCGCTTTGCCTGCCGGAAGATCTCGTTCAGGCACACGGTGGGCACCAGCCCGGAGCGGATGATCTCGCCCAGAATATTGCCGGGGCCGACGCTGGGCAGCTGGTCGGCATCACCTACCATGATAATGCGGCAGCTGTAGCGCAGCGCTGCGATCAGGGCCTGAAACAGCTTCACATCCACCATGCTCATTTCGTCCAGAATGACCACATCGCACTTGAGCAGGTTCTTGTCGTTGTGGATAAAGCTGACCACGCCGCCGGTGTAGTCCACCTCCAAAAGACGGTGGATGGTGCTGGCCTTACGGCCGGTCAGCTCACTCAGCCGTTTAGCCGCGCGGCCGGTGGGCGCACACAGGGCCACCCGTTCCGCCTGATCTTCCAGCAGCTGCAGAATGGCGTTGACGGTGGTGGTCTTGCCGGTGCCGGGGCCGCCGGTGAGCACAAGGCAGTTCTCGGTCATGGCTTTGCGGATAGCTTCCTTCTGCAGGGGCGCATAGGCAAAGCCCTGCGTCAGTTCCAGAATTTGAATGTTTTTATCCAGCCCGTGGGCGGTATTCTTGCCCCGTTTTGTCAGCATGGCAAGCCGGGCAGCAATGTCCTCCTCGGCTTCCAGCAGGTCGGGCAGATAAATATACGGTGTGCCGTCAAACAGCTTCACCCGCAGTTCTTCGGTGCGGATGCACTCGTCCAGCGCAGCAGCCAGCTTTTCCGGCGGCTGATGGATAAAATTGGATGCCGTTTCCAGCAGCTGGGTGCGCGGCAGGCAGGTGTGGCCGTTGCCCGCGTTGTGGCGCAGGGTGCGCAGCAGGGCCGCTTCCAGCCGCTGGGCGCAGTCGCCTTCCATGTGGTAATACTGGGCAATGCTGTCCGCGTGGCGGAAATCCAGCTGCAGCGGTTCGCCGCAGAGCAGATAGGGATTTGCCGCAATGGCCTGCATGGCCCCGGGGCCGAAGGTGCGGAACACTTCCATCGCGCGGCGCGGGCTGATCTCGAACTGCGCCAGATAGGCGATCAGCTCCCGCATCCCAAACATCCGCTTGAACTCCTGCTGGATGCGGTCGGCCTTGTCCGCCGAGATGCCGGGTATCTGCGTGAGCCGGGCCGGGTCGTTGGCGATCACCTCAAGCGCCTCGGCACCGAACAGGTCGATGATCTTATCCGCCGTCTTGGCCCCGATGTACGGCAGTGACCGGCTGGCAAGGAAGGCGTACACCGCTTCCAGATCCTTGGGCATGTCGGTCTCGCACTCCTGTGCGTGGAACTGGCGGCCATAGGTGGCGTGGTTCTCGTAGCGGCCGCGGCAGACCACGCTTTCGCCCGCGTGCAGTTCGCCCACAATGCCGCACACCACCGTGACCACACCGCCGCCGGACACCTCGAACACCATATAACCGTTGTCGGTGTTCTCGTAGATGATGTCCTCCACGGTGCCCTCGATCTGTTCCAGCTGCTGCTCTGCCATGCGCTCACCTCCTGCCAAATTACACAATCATAAGCAGTATAACGCTTTTGGCGGGATTTGTAAATCATCCGGGCAGACTGCAGTGCAGCCCTACCGTGGAGGATCAAGTGCGCAAGTTTAAAATTATAAGCATACATACGTTCTATTTTGATTGTTTATCAGGTTGCGCAAGTTCTACTTCGTGCGCAAGTTCAAACTTATGCAGCCTTTGGAACTTACGCAGCTTGCCGAAGTTACTTTTTTAATCGTTGTATCGTTTAAAAGTTTAAACTTGCTCAGATAACGCTCCTACAGTAGCACCTGATAAAGTTCCCTGAAACCAAGGGCTGGGAGTTTCTCCAGCGAATGTCCGGGAAGTGGGGCCCCGTGCGTAAGCACAGGGGCGGAACCGTGGGTTCCGGGCTGTTCGCGGAGAAAGCTCCCAGCACGCGGCCTACTCTACAGCCCGAACAGCAAAAAAGCTCCCCTTTGCAGGAGAGCTTGCGAACATTCTTTAAGCGTTTGCGGTGCGGGCATCGTGTTCCTTCTCGATGTCCTTTTCCTTCTGCAGGCGTTTGCGCACCACAAAGTAGGCCGGAATGAGGAAGAAGCAGGCAAAGAACCATGCCACCGGGCTTGCGATGCAGGCCGCAAAGTAGCCCCACAGCGGCACGAACCAGAAGCCCACCATGGCGCGGGCGATCATCTCGGCCACACCGGCAAACATGGCAAGGCCGGAGAAGCCCAGACCCTGAATGGTGTAGCGGTAGATAATGAGCACCGCCAGCGGGATGTAGAATACGCTGTTCCAGAAGATGAAGCTCTGGGCATTGGCCATAATGGCGGTCTCGCTGGCATCCAGGAACAGGCCGATGAGCAGCTTATCCGTCACGCGCAGGATGAGGAAGGAAGCCACACTGTATACGCAGCCGATGCCGAGGGCGGTGTACACACCCCGGTCCACACGGTCCAGGTCCTTTGCGCCCATATTCTGGCTGGCATAGGTGGTCATCGCTGTGCCGATACTCTCCAGCGGCACGCACAGGAACTGCGCCGCCTTGCCGCCGGCGGTCTGCGCGGCCACGATGTCGCTGCCCAGACCGTTCACCGCACCCTGCAGCACCACGCTGCCAATGGCCGTAATGCTGCACTGCAGGCCCATGGGAATGCCCATGCTGCACAGCTTTGCGCAGTGGGTCAGGCTGAAACAGCCCTCTTCCCTGCTCCAGCGCAGCTCCGGGTAGTGGCGCAGGATGTACAAAAGACTGCCCAGACCCGCCACAGCCTGACTGACCACAGTGGCAAATGCCGCACCGAATGCCCCCATCTGGAACACGATGATGCACACCAGATCCAGCCCGATGTTCAAAAAGCTTGCCACCAGCAGGAAATACAGCGGGCGCTTGCTGTCGCCCAGTGCACGCATCAGGGCGCTGGTCACATTATAAAGCAGAGTGAAGGGGATGCCTGCAAAAAATTGGTGCGGATATAGATATCCGCAAGGTCGATGATGTTTTCCGGGGTGTTCGTCCACACCAGCACCGAGCGGGTCAGCGCCACAGTGACAATGGTCAGCACCACCGCAAAGAAGATGGACAGCCACACGGTATTGGCGGTGTAGCGGCGCATCTCCTTGTAGTCCTTTGCGCCGAAAGTCCACGAGATGGGGATGGAAAAGCCGCAGGCGATGCCGTTCACAAAGCCCAGCACCAGATAGTTCAAACCGCCCACGCTGCCCACAGCGGCCAGCGCTTCCACGCCCACAAAGCGGCCCACGATGATGGTATCGGCCAGATTGTAGAACTGCTGGAACAGGCTGCCCAGCATCAGCGGCACCGCAAACGCAAGGATCAGCTTGAGCGGACTGCCTTGGGTCATATCCTTTGTCATGGTATAAAATCCTCCTGCCACACTGGGAACCGGCTGATGTCGTGATTTTTGCCGTGAAAAACGCCCTGCCGGAAAGGGGCAGGACGTCGTGTACATTCATGAATGATATTATAGTGGAGTGACGCAGGATTTACAAGATTTGCATTGCATCAACATTTATGAATTTTGCCGCAAGAATTGGTGATTTGCTTATTCCGAGTAATGCGCAAGGAACTGTTTGGTGCGCTCCTCCTGCGGGTGCTCAATGAGCTGCTTGGCGGGGCCTTCCTCCACCACCACGCCGCCATCCATGAACATGATGCGGTCGGCCACATCACGGGCAAAGTGCATCTCGTGGGTGACGATGATCATGGTGGTCTTGCGGTCGGCAAGGTCGCGCAGGACGCGCAGCACCTCGCCGGTCAGCTCCGGGTCGAGGGCCGAGGTCGGCTCGTCGAAGCAGAGAATGTCCGGGTGCAGAGCCAGTGCGCGGGCAATGGCCACGCGCTGCTGCTGACCGCCGGAAAGCTGGTGCGGGTAGTGGCCTGCCCGGGCAGAAAGGCCCATCTGGGCCAGAAGTTCCTGTGCCTGCTGTTCCAGCTCGGCATGGATGGCCTTTTTGTTGGCCTTGTAGTCCGGGCGCTCCTTCGCCAGCAGTTCACCCGCCAGCATTACGTTCTGCAGGGCGGTGTACTGCGGGAAGAGGTTGAAGTTCTGGAATACCAGACCAAAGTGCAGCCGTTTTTTGCGGATCTCGCTTTCCCGCTGGGTGGCGGGGTCGGCAGCGTCCCACATGGTCTCGCCGTTCACCTTGATGATGCCGGTGTCCGGCCGTTCCAGAAAGTTCAGGCAGCGCAGCAGGGTGGTCTTGCCGGAACCGGACGAACCAATGATGGCCAGCGCCTCGCCCTGCTCCAGGGTCAGCGAGATATCCTTTAAAACGTGTGTCTCTCCGAAATCCTTCCCGATGCCGGAGGCTTCCAATAATGCCATGATTCAAAACCTCCTCAGCAGCGGAAATAGTCCAGCTTTTTCTCCAGCCAGCCAAACAGCAGGGTAAGAGCCCCCACGAACACTAGGAAGAAGATCGCCGTGGAGAACAGCGGCCAGATCAGGCCCTTTGCGCTGTACTCCTTGGCCATCATGATGATCTCCTTGTTGGCGATGGTGTTGGCCAGCGAGGTGTCCTTGACCAGGGTGATGATCTCGTTGCCCATGGGCGGCAGGATGCGCTTGATCACCTGCAGCAGCGTCACCTTGAAGAAGATCTGGGGCTTGGTCATGCCCAGCACCTGCCCGGCCTCGGTCTGGCCCTTGGGCACTGCCTCAATGCCGCCGCGGTAGATCTCGGAGAAGTAGCAGGCATAGTTGATGGCAAAGGCCACCACCGCCGCCACCATGCGGCCGCCGGAGCCGGAGGGCCAGGGGTTTCGCCATGCCCAGCAGGCCGGGGCCCCAGATAGATGACGATGATCTGCAGCATGAGCGGCGTGCCACGGATGACCCACACAAAGGTCTTGACCGCGCCGGACAGCACCTTGCAGCGGCTCATGGAGCCAAAGGCCACCACAAGCCCCAGCGGCAGCGCAAACAGCAGCGTCAGGGCAAACAGCTCACAGTTGAGCAGGAACGCGCCGGAAAGGCGCCCAAGGATCACAGACACAACAACACACCCATTCCATCAGATTTTGCGGTTTCACTCGGCCAGGGCCAGATCGTACTTGTCGGCCAGGGCCTGCATGGTGCCGTCCGCCTTCAGCTCGTCAAAGGCGGCATCCACGGCGGCGGCCGCGTCGCTGCCCTTGCGGAAGGCCACGCCGTACTCTTCGGCGTTCAGCTCGTCCACGATCTTCAGGCTGGCGTAGTCGGTGCCCGCGCCGATCATGGCATTGGCCAGGGTCAGGTCCAGCACAGCGGCATCGGCGGTGCCGGCGGCCACTTCCATCAGGCAGTCGGTCTGCACGCTCTTGGAGACGTAGTCGGCCTTGGACAGGTGCTCGTCGCCCTGAATGGCGGCTTCACCGGCGGAACCGGCCTCGGCCACCACGGTCTTGTCCGCCAGATCGGCGGTGGAGGTGTAGTCGGTGCCGTCCTTCACCACAACGACCTGTGCGTTCTTGGCGTAGGCCTTGGTGGTGGCGGTGTTGGCCATGATGTCCTCGGTGAGGGTCATGCCGTTCCAGATGCAGTCGATGCTCTTGGCGTCCAGCTCCACCACCTTGGTGTCCCAGTTGATCTCCACGAACTCCGGCTCCACGCCCAGCTTCTCGCACACGGCGGTGGCAAGCTCGGTGTCAAACCCGGTAAAGCTGCCGTCGGCGTCGGTGTAGTTCATGGGCTCGTAGACGGTGTAGCCAATGACCATCTTGCCCTTGCCCTTGATCTCGTCCAGGTCGCTCTGTGCTGCGGCGGTGCTGCCGGACGCGGCAGAAGATGCAGAAGCGGCGGTGGAAGCGGATGCAGCACCGCCACAGGCGGCAAGACCCAGAGCGGCCACGCCGAGACCGGCGGCCATCAGAAAAGCTGCGACGAGAAATGCGCTTTCATATACAGGTTCCTCCCTCAATGTTCCACCGGGCTGTGCTCCGGCGGCTCCCTCTCATTTATCACTTTGCAGTGCTAAAGCGTTAAACTGTGGCTATAGAATACCTCATTCCGGGCCGTTTGGCAAGAGGAAATGCACAAATTTTTGCAATCTGACGGTTCCGTCCGCCTGCAAAAGGGTGCTTTTTGGCAGTTCTGTGCCAAAAAAGAAACGCAAAAAAGCCATCGTTTTTGCATTTCTGCATCAACGATGGCTTCATGTTGGAGCGGCCGACGAGGCTCGAACTCGCTACCTCCACCTTGGCAAGGTGGCGCTCTACCAGATGAGCTACGGCCGCATATCCGGCGCATTTATCCCTGCACCCTCCCGAGCGATTCTTGCGAATTTCGGGCCCCCGCAAAAGTTTGCGAAGCAAGATTTTGTGGGGAAAAGGAGAAAATCTGGTATTCATCACAGAAGTCTTGCTTGCAAGACTTCCCGATGAATGACAGGATTTTCGACGTGGTGCCTCCGATCGGAATCGAACCAATGACACGGGGATTTTCAGTCCCCTGCTCTACCGACTGAGCTACAGAGGCATAACCGGTGCATTTGTCCCTGCACCCTCCCAAATCCTCTCGGAATTGGGGCCCCCGCAAATGTTTGCGCAGCAAAGATTTGCGGGGAAGAGGAGGAATTTCAGCGTTTGCTGCGGCGGTCCTGCGTGCAGGACTGCCAGGCAAACCGCTGACATTCCGACGAAGCGACCCGGATCGGGCTCGAACCGACGACCCCCAGCGTGACAGGCTGGTGCTCTAACCAACTGAGCTACCGGGCCACATGGTGGAAGTTAACGGGCTCGAACCGCTGACCC